>MDTC01043046.1_pt1 | contig 36072 bp, 26 predicted proteins | sample 811181 | NCBI WGS metagenome assembly MDTC01 (sample SAMN05326644, study PRJNA326480) | marine metagenome | isolation source: seawater | place: Pacific Ocean: North | collected 2011
ATATACGAAGATTGAGGTCGGACACAAGGCCCGACCCTACTGAGATTCATCCGATATACACGAAGATTTTTCGTTTGTATCGCGATATCTCGTTTGATACGCATCGCTCCCCTTGTCAACAAAGTTGTACAGGGGGAGCTGGACGACCGTAGCTCGGACTGAGGGGGTCTTGTATCGCTCTTCTTGCCAAGCCGGAATCCCAAAGATACAAACGTAACCATGTACGCATGGATGTTGGGATACAAATGGCCTGCCACCCAGGTTAAAACCTGGGCCTATAGATAACGTACGCGATGCCTACAGCATCGCATCGTCCCGAATGGGGCAGGTCTAAAGACCTGCCTTCGATGTAACACCGCCCCGGCCTTCGATCTCTATAGAAACGGGTTTTAACCCGGTGTTTCCGACCAAACAAAACATCATTTTTTCGACAGGCTGGAGGTGAAGGGGATGTTCAACCGATATATACGCAGGAATCAGGGCGATTGACGATGCATTCTGCCCAAAATTGCGACAGACAGTGTGTCGGAGGAGTCACTAGGGTTCTTCTTGTACAAGGAAGCTATGTTCTCGTATCATCGAGTCGTTTGTTCACTTTGTCGTCTATCTTTCATGAACATGCCCCTTCGATTGCCTTCCATAACCTATGTTTCCCACACATGGCACATTCCCCTGCCATGAATGCGCTATGTTCAAAAAAGAAGCCCACTCAACGTAAACATTCCTCTTTGTACACGGAACATAGCTCATTTATATGAGTTTATCTGGCCTGGATAGAAAAAGTCTGATCAAAAAGCTGTTTTGGAAGCTATGTTTTGAAAACATGATGTATCAGAGGATGAGTGATGAGCTATGTTTTGAAAACATAGCCTAGAAGAGCACCTACCGTCCTCTATGTTCCGCAACAAATCAAAACGGCGCTTTTCAATTGTGTGTGTTCTGATGAAATTGTAAGCATAAATGAAGGGTATGGACCATGTTTTGAAAATATAGGTCATCTGCAATGCTGTTTTTTCCTTTGTTCGCCAACATAGCTCACCGGTTGCGCGGTCATCCTTCAAGTTCGCTTGGATAGAGCAGTGGATGTCCCGAAATCCCCTCTGTTTTCAAAATAAGCCGATTTTTCAAAAATATTTGTCAGAACGACCTGTGTAGGTGGGATTCTGCATTGAAGATGGGGGTTGATCTGTAAGACAAAACACGACGAAGGCGCCCAGAAGCCCAGAAGGGGCGAGTGGCAACTCGCCCAATAAAAAAGGGACAGTTGCAGGGGCGAGTGGCTCGCCCAATAAAAAAAGAGACAGTTGCAGGGGCGAGTGGCTCGCCCAATAAAAAAAGAGACAGTTGCAGGGGCGAGTGGCTCGCCCAATAAAAAAAGGGACAATTACAGGGGCGAGTAGCAGCTCGCCCGATAAAAAAGAGACAGTTGCAGGGGCGAGTTTCTCGCCCAATAAAAAGGCAGCCCGATCAATCAGGGTGTGGAGAGGTTCTTTTGGACGATGATTTCGTAGGTGTCTGTTTGTCCGAGTCCAGCACATTCCATGGTGAGGCTGGCTGTACCGAGTGCGTCTGCGAACAACGTTGGTGTTGTCAGGTCAAGTCCACCGCGCAAGCTCTGTGTGACTTCTGTTTTGTTGTCGTTGACGAGTTGTCCGAAGTGGAGAATGTCGCTGTTGTCGAGTTTGAATTGGCAGCTATAGCCGGATGCCTGGATGGTTGTTCCGTTCTCATCGACAAGGGCAGGAGAGAGCTTGTATGAATGACCTTTGACCAGTGTGATGGTTTTGTCTCGTTTGCTCGCGCTGTTGTTGTTGATGAACAATGACTGCTTTGCGTCTGTGCGGACGGAGACTGTGATCTGGTCGTACACGCTGTCGTCTTTTGCAATCACTTGAAGCTTTACACTACCCGCGCCCTTTGCCTCTACGCCGATCGTGTAGTTGTATCTTTTTTCCTCTCCAGGGCCATCACAAGCGGCGTTTTCATTGCTTTCCCGACACGAAGACGTCGTGCCATTTGCGTCAGTTGTTCGCTTGCAACATTGGACGCCCACGTTCAGTTTTGCGTCCACGATACCAGGCGCGACGAGGTGGATATGGCTGATGGGCAATTGTTTGGTGCCTTTGATCGCGATGACCTCTGATGAACCCTTCAGGATCTCACGATCCACTGCACAACCAAACAAACAACCATCACCAGAGGTATAAGAGAACTGCAAGTTGTCGTATTCTCCGCGACTACTCGCTCCAAAACAACCTGTCATCCCTGCTGCCAACAACAAACACATCATTACAAAAGTAAGCTTTTTCATGATTCCGTCCTTTATGTACAAAGCACAAACGTTATCGTCCGTGTTATCTGAATGTCCATGACGCTGCGTGAGCGCGCCACCGATGCCCACCCTTAAAGCAATCACCATTCCAATGTACTCTATCTGCTTATTTATCTATTAAGAATCAGCATGATAGGTCAATTCATCATGAAGGCGTATGATCACTCGTCTGGATCTCTGGATAGAATAGCGTCCAGGATCCTGGACTTTTTCGTTGGATTCCAGGAATCTGGACTCTTGGAGTCTGGAAAAAGAAACCAAAAGAGAAGGCTAGCTTGGACGCAGATGTTCCAGGTTAGGATGGGAATGGGTGGAGGTGTCAGCGGATATACTGATAGGAGCGGGGATTAAAGTTTGAGTTGGAGCGCGTGGGGGACGAGCTCGATACGCAGGGGGAGAGTGCCAAGGGCTTCGCCATCAACGTCGAGGAGAAAGGTGTCTCGGACATCGTCATTGAGCAGCTCAATATCGAGCCGCGCGGCTTGTGTGTGTTGGACGGTGTCGAGTTGCGTGTGCGTGCCTTCGTAGATGGAGCGAAAGAGGTAGGTGAGCTGGACTTTTGTGGTGGTGTTGAAGTTGATCAGGTCGAAGGTCTTGTCTTGTGGATCGGCCATCGGCGCGACCTTCATGCCACCACCAAAGAATTGTCCGTTGCAGATCGCGAGATTGCGAGAGCGCAGATGGAGGACACGTTCTTCTGGTTGTCCGGAGACGCGCTCGTAGATGGTGCATCGAAGTTGGGCGAGGGCGCAGCGTTGGATGGCTTTGAGTGAGGAGGTAAAGTAGGCTGCGGAACCTCCCATTGCGCGGCTGCTGTCGGCGACATATTGGTCGACGAGTCCTGCGACGCCAACGGAGAGGATGTTGGCGAAGTAGCGTGTTGTCGTCTGTCCTTCGTGGTTGAGGAAGGTGGCGCGTCCGATGTCGAGGGGGCGTGAGACATCCTCTTTGAGCTTTTGCAGATAAGCCTCGAAGCGGTGTTCAACGCCGAAGGTGCGCCGAAAGTCGCCTCCTGTCCCTTGTGGGAGGACGCCCAACTGGGGAAGTGTGGAGAGGTTGTCTTGTTCTTTGGCGAGCATCAGGCCGTTGACGACTTCGTTGAGGGTCCCATCACCGCCGATAGAGACGACGAGGTCTGTGCCTTGATGTGCGGCGTCTCGTGCGAGCTGGATCGCGTGTCCGGGGGCGGAGGTGAGTTGGGTTTGTGCGTCGGGAAAGTGGTGACGGATCGTCCCGAGCAGATCACCTATGATTCGCCTCGTGCGATCTCCTCCAGAGCGTGGATTGACGATAAGGGTAACGTGCATGGGCTGGTCTTTCGTCGGATGGGGGTGGAGAGGGGTGCGTTACTTGCGCTTTTGGATCGCTTTGCTCACCGTGTCTGCTGCGATATCAGCGGCGATTTTGCTCGCGTGTTTGGCGAACAGCTCTGTCAAACGGTGCTGCGTATCTTGCGCGGTTTGTTTGATGTTATCGACCGGGTCGGGTTTCTCTTCGTCGACAGGCCAGACCGCGCCACGTGCGAACATATCGTCGATCGTGTCTTTGAGCGTTTGGACGGAGTCGATAGGGGAGAAGTCCAGGTCTTTTTTGGCGCGGGAAGCGTCGAGATACCAGAAGTATCGGGCCATCTCAAGGCTCGCGTCATCGAGCGCGTTTTTGGTGCCAAAGGTCGATTGGACTTTGCGCAGGAGGGAGGTCCCCATGTCCGCGATGAAGTCATTCTTTGGAGCTTGCATCCAGGGCGCTGACACACCGGAGAGTCTGGACAGTCTGTTCAGATACTCTTCGAAGGTGATGTTACACGCACCGAGCAGGTAACGTTGTCCTGCTTTGCCCTTCTCCATGGCTGTGAGGCAGACCTTTGCGACATCGCGCACATCGACATAGGAGAGACCACCTTTGGGGATCGCGGGGATCTGTTTTTCGATAAACAGTCGGATATCCTCGGTCGAGCCGCCTCTGAGATCGCCGGGGCCGAGCAAGAGGGAGGGGTTGAGGCTGACGACCTCAAAATTCCCTGTGTTGCGCTTGAGCGCTTCTTGTTCGGCGTAGAGTTTGGTGCGGTAATAAGGCCACTTCCCTGCGATGGTGTAGGGTGCGTGGGAGTCTTCGTTGGGGATGGGTTTTTTCTTCTCTCGGATCGCGACGGTCCCGCTCGTGCTCATGTAGACGACCCGTTTGATACCGGCCTCTTTGGCGGCGTCGAGGGTGATCTTGGTGCCGTTGACGTGGACGTCATACATCTTTTTGGTGTCTTCGGGGTCGCGTGAGACGATCCCTGCACAGTGAAAGAGTCCATCACACCCTTTGGCTGCCTTTTTGACGCTCTCTGCGTCGCAGACATCGCCGATGACAACTTGGACGCCCTGTGCTTCAAGTGCAGGAGCAGGGCGGCGCGTGAGCGCGACGAGTGTGTGCCCTGCGTCGAGCAGAGCAGGGACTAAGTGGTGGCCGAGAAATCCGGTCGCGCCGGTGATAAGATAAGTGCTCATACTAAGTCAAAGATCCTGGCAAATTGTTGAAGCATAGGGATATTGTTGGACTTGATCGCCCCTGAGATAAACTCTTCGGGGGAGGGGACATACGACTCCGTACAGATTTGACGGAAGATCTCCGGGCTCGTCTTGAGGACACAATCAGCGACGCCATTGGTGGGTTTGCCTTGATGGAATCGACACTGTTCTTTGTCGACGATCAGGCTCCATTTGGTGTCACTCTCTTGTCCGAGCGAGAAGTAAAATGACACGGGTTCTTCGACACGATCAGAAGCATAGCGTTCGTTGAGGTATTCGAGGATGTCCTGGATCTCCTCTCTGACACTCTTGGGCTTCTCGATGTTGGTCTCGGGCTGGTACGCCGCAAAATCAAAGTACTCTTTGTCTCGGAGGTGTTCGACAGCGCGTTGTGTGATCAACGCGATCCGTCTGGCGGCCTCTTTCTCATCGCAGTCGGCGATCTTTTCGCGGATCATCGCGGCGGAGAGTGGACGTCCGATATGTACTTCGAGTTTGCGCTTCGTGGGAACAGGTCGCCCTTTGGGCATACTTTGGTATGTTCCCTTGAGATAGATGGGCAAGATGTCGATCTCGTAATCTCGCGCGAGGACACCGACGCCGGGCTTGAAGTCCGTGATTTGACCGGACTTACTGCGTGTTCCCTCTGGGAAGATCAGGAGCGTTTTTCCTTGATGGAGTGCTTCACGTGCGGGCAGTAAGCCCTCTTCGAGGGTCCCTGCGCGTTCGATCGCGAGGACGTTGGTGAAGTTCTCAAAGAAGAATGTCCGCCAATCATCGCCTTCAAAGAAGTAGTCTTTTGCGCCGAGTGTGACGATGTCTTTCGCGTATGAACCGAGCGCCGTGATCACGAGGCCGGTGTCGAGGTGGCTTGCGTGGTTGGCGATGACGAGGGTGTTTCTGTTGTGGGGGATGTTGGCCCGACCGTAAACGCGGACGTTCATCACGCCCTTGTAGAAGGCTGCCTGAAGGCGTCCCACGAGTCCTTTTCCTGCTTGTTGCAGGAAGTCCGGAAGCTCGACTGTCTCAAACTCTTCCTCTTCGTCCTCTTTGATGTAATCGCTGTCGGACAGCTCGATATGGAGTTGTTCGAGCAGCTCTTGGATCGCGTTGACACTGTCACAGCGAGAGAGGCGACGAATAGGAAGGTTACGTCCGATCTCTTTCTCCAGCGCGACGTGCAGCTCGCCCATCGTGAGGGAGTCGATCCCGAGGTCACTCGCGAGTCGTGTGGAGTGGATGACTTCTTTGGCTGAGGCGCCTGTCACATCGACGATGACATTGACGATGCGAGCGGACATGTGGCTCGTATCTTGATGTGTCTTGGCGCGCTTTGCTTCGAGCGCCTCGACGATCTTTTTGACATCGCGACGTTTGACTTTGCGTGTCGCCGTGCGTGGCAATTCTTCGAGCTGGAGGTGCAGAACCGTTGGACGGCTGTGTGCGGGAAGCTCTGCGAATCGATCGAGCAAGGATTCTTTTGCGCGGGCGAGACGTTGCTCATCTGTCAGCTTTTTGTGCTCGCTTGGGACCGCCATGACCGCGACTTCTTCGCCGCCTTTGGGAGATGGAATCCCTAGCACGACGAGCTCTTCGACGTACTTGGGTAGACCGATCAACTCTTCGAGGTCATCGGGGTAGACGTTCTCACCGTTGCTCGTGAGGATCGTCTCTTTGGCGCGTCCAACGAGCGTCAGACGCCCTCTGTGGTCGAGCTTACCGAGGTCGCCTGTGCGCAGCCAGCCATCTTCGGTGATGACTTGCTCTGTGGCTTCCTTGTTGTTGGCGTATCCAACCATGACGTTTGGACCTTTGGCGAGGACTTCACCGATCCCTTCGGGGTTGGGGGATTCGATTTTGAGTTTGACGCCAGGGATGGCCTGTCCGACTTGTCCAAACTTGGACTTTTTGCTTGGTTTGGAGACTGTCAGGACGGGGGCAGCTTCTGTCAGGCCGTATCCTTCGGTCAGGGGCAGACCGAGACTGACAAACAGATCTTGTGTGTCTTTAGGCAGGGCTGCACCACCTGAGATGAGATACTTGAGTCGACCACCGAGCTGGTGGTGGATCGGCGCAAACAGCGCTTTTCCTAGATCGAGACCGAGGTTCTGACCGATGCTGCGGTTGACCTTGAACAGCGCTTCGAAGACGCCCGCGACGACATCGCCACGTTCTTTGAGCTGTGAACGGATGCGTTTGGCGAGCAGTTGCCAGAGCGCGGGGACACCGACGAGCGCTGTGATGCGTGCTTCTTTGAGTGCGCGGACGATCTGCTCACCCTGCAGTTCATCGATGTACGTGATGCGTGTGCCGCGAGAGATGGGCAGCAACAACCCACACGTAAACTCGAAGGTGTGGTGCAGGGGCAGGAGCGAGAGCGCTGAGTCATCGTGTGTGAGCGGGAAGAGGGGGATCAAAGACGCCAGGATCGAGGTGAAGTTACCGTGGGACAACATCACCGCTTTGGGCTCGCCTGTCGTACCGCTCGTAAAGATCAAGCTGGCGATATCTTTGGGTTCGATATCGGGGTGCGTGGGGACGATAAAGTCCTCTTCGATCTCCTCGAAAGATTCGAAGAGTTGGAAGCCTATCGAGGGGGTGCCGTTCTCCGCTTTGTCCGTGAGTGTGTGTCCTGCGTGTTCGTGGAATGCTTGATCCCACAGCGCGTAACGTGCCTTGGAGGCTTTGGCGAGGTTGTGCAGGCGATCTTGATCGAGCTCTGGATCGAGTGGAACGGCTGTCGCACCTGCGTAGAGGATACCAAAGTAAGCCATCGGCCAGTACGGAGAGTTGTTCCCTGAGAGCAGGACGCGATCCTGAAGTCCGACGCCGGCCTGTTGGAGGCGGTACGCGATAAAGTGTACGCCGCGCAAAAACTCTCTGTAACTCATGTGGTAGAGTTGCGAGCCTTTGAGCCACTGGACACAAGTACCATAGGGGTTGTTTTCGACGGACTCTTCGAGGACGTCGATGAGGTGTACGTGTGCGCGTCTGGGCTTGAGTTTTTTGCGCATCTTCTCTTCGATGAGCGGGATGACCCATTTGTTGAGACCGGGGATGTGGATCTCAGTCATCCAGTGACGCCAATCGATCTCCTCTGGTGCCCAGTAGAGCTTTTTGCGATCTTCTTCGACGACGCGACCGATGACTTCATGCGTATTGGTGCAGTCGAAGATGTAGCGTCTCTCCAACATAAACGGGATAAATTGCTCGAAGATGTGGGTGGTTTTTTCGAGCTGTCTGGAGACCCCTGAGAGGGTCTTGGAGGTCTCTTTGAGAAAGCCAAGGCCAGGAAGTTTGGAGGCCTGTCCTGTCCATTTTGCGAGTGTGCCGGCGAGCTCTGCTTGCTTGGGTTCACCGTACCTATAGAACTGTTCTTTGTTGGTGGGCACACTGCCGTAGAGCTGTTGCAGCTTGTTGTAGAAGATGTTACCACCCGATTTTTTGCGGTAGTGTCGGCGTTTGTGTAAGCCGATAATCTCCTGGAAGCGTCCTGTGGAGGCTGGATTGGTGTCACTGACACCGAGCTGATAGACGGGTTTTTGGGTGCCTTGTAGCAGCGCACCGAGGGCGGCGATCATGCCTGAGCAGACGAGGTCTGCGGGGATCATGTCGAGGACACAGTCCCAACTCCCTGGCATCTGGAAGGCGCCTTTGTGCAGGAGCGCGTAGATGAGAGGGGAGGAGGTGGTGATCCCTTCGTTCCAGCCTGGGAATGGGTAGTGTACGGTCGACTCGACGATCGCGGGGCGGACGATTGTCGCGGGGAGGTTGGAGCCGAGGAGGAGCTGCTCGCCGATACTCTTTGTGTAGGTGTAGGTGTTGGTCCATCCCCAATATTCGGCGCGTGTGAGTCCTTCTTTGACGAGGACTTTTTCGACGTACTTGCGTCGGACCTTCTTGAATTCTTTCTCCAGAGAGGGGCCACGACATGGTTCACCGCGGCGTTGCAGTTCGTCTTTGGCCTGTGTGTAGAATTCACTTTGTCGGAAGGCTTCTTCAGCTTCGTGCTCTGCGCGTTCGACGAGGCGGAGCCCTTCTTCGATCTCTCGTTCGGGGTTCCAGTGCATGGGGTCGATTTTGTCGCAGTAAGGGAAGGGGCGTGTACGTGGGTCCTCTTCGAGGATATTCCCGTCGCGGTTTCCGACGACAAAGCAGGTGCTCGTGTGCATGATAGGCACATCGCCGAGGGTACGACAGAGCTGGATCAGGTTTTTGATGCCAAAGCAGTTGACCTTGAGCGCGTTGTCGATGGGAGGCATAAAGTCGACGACACCTGCGACGTTGACGATCGCGTCGACGTTGTTCTTGAGGATGTCGAGCATGTCGTTGGGGATACCGACGTTGGCGTGACTGACATCACCGGGGATGGGCGTGACCTTGGACTCGATGAATTTGTGAAAGGATTCTTCATCGGGGTAGAGCTCTCTGATGGGATCGATCGCCGGTGAGGGGATGATCTCTTTCCAGAAGCGCTGTGTTGTGGTCTGTGTTTTTTTGGCGCGGACCAGCAAATAGATGTGTTTGATCTCCGGGAATCGGTTCAAAAAGAGGGAGAACCAGACTTTCCCTAGAAAGCCAGTTCCACCGATCACGAGGAGGGTTTTGTCTTGGAAGGTTGCGCTTAAGTCCAGCGCGGGAGCGGCCTCATGGGACGCGCGCTCTTGTAATGTATTCTCGATTTGCATCAGTCTTTGCTCATCATTCAAAGGACACGGTGGTATGATATGTCAGCTGAAAATCTACTACTTTCCGTCCAAATCAAGGATTGGCCATTGGTAGGCTCGGGCGAGGCGGTAGAGTTTCTTGTCTGGATTGACGGTCGTGGGGTGCCCTACAACCGATAACATCGGGACATCTGAGTAGGAGTCCGAGTAGGCGAAGCATTCGTTGAGATCGTGGCCATTTTTGGCCGCGTGGTCTCGGATCAACTGCGCCTTTGTGGGGCCTGCGACGACCGGACGAAGGAGCTTGCCTGTCGCCTTGAAGTCTTTGACTTCTAGACGGTTGGCGATGATCGTGTGGGCTCCAAGCTCCTTGGCAAAGTGCTGGAGGATGATGTCGAGTGTCCCCGACACAAGAACCACCTCGTGACCATTGTCCAGGCAACGTTGGATCAGATCCCTCGATCCATTGAAGAGGTTTTTCATCATCACCTCTTCGTGGATCTCTTCTGAGATGAAGAACAATCGATCCTCTGTCATGCCCTTAAACGAAGCAAACAACATCTCGTTAAACAGACGTCTGTCTCTTGCTTCTGCGAGCGCCAGGGAGGGGCCTTGCGCGAGCGTTCTGGAGATCGCTTTGAGTGAGTGCCAGGGGTTGACCTGGCTTCTCAAATAGTACAACGTTGGATGGATCAGGTTGGTCCGTACCAGGGTTCCATCGACATCAAAATAACTGGCTGGCATCCCGTTTCTTTCCGTGTCTTGATTCGTCTTGCATGGAGGTTCCATCTTCAAAGGTGACTGGATAGTCGGTTTTCCTGAATGGAACCAAGCCGTTAAATATTGGGAATGTTTTGGTATTCTCATTCCGGTGACGGTTCTTTTACAACGAGTAGGCCCCCTTGTCAAGCTGCGTGTTTTCCCCGCTTTGTGGGCCTCGACACCTGCTCCATGACAATTTGTTCTCACGAAACCTATATATACGTGTTCTCTCATGTTTTTCAGGAGTGATGTTTTATGCCAAACCACGTCTCATACGAATCGAACCTCATGACACCTTCCAAGATCGTCTGTGTCGGTCGCAATTACGTCGCGCATATTCAGGAGCTCAACAACGACATGCCGGGTGAGCTCGTCCTGTTCATGAAACCCAACAGCGCCATCAGTGAACAGCTCATCGCGCCATCACAGCGCTGTCGATTTGAGACGGAGATCTGTTTTTTGGTGAAGGGGGGTACATTCGCGGCGGTTGGTGTCGGCTTTGACTTGACCCTCGTCGACGTACAAAAGCGCCTCAAAGAGAAACGCCTGCCCTGGGAAAAGTCCAAGGCTTTCAACGCATCAGCGACATTTTCGCACTTTGTCTCGTGTCCTGAGACGCTCGACCAGCTCGTCGTCCAGCTCGATGTCGATGGCGCACGTCAGCAATACGGTGGGACAGAACTCATGATCTACAAGCCTGATGAGATTTTGCGTCAGGTCAAAGAGCTCTTCACCCTTGAGGACGGCGACATTGTCATGACAGGAACACCCAAGGGCGTCGATGATATCAAGGCTGGTTCGACTTATGAGGTCACGTTGTTTAATGGTGAGGAGGTGTTGGTCACGCAGCGCTGGGAGGCAGCTGCGGCTAGCACTTGAGCTTCCAGCCGATACGAATGCGGACACGTTGATTTGCGAGTTCTTTGGGGTATGTGCGTTTGTTGAAGCGACGTAGGTGGCACTGATGGATCTGTTTGGCGCGCTTATATAATGAACGAGCGTGTCGTGAGGTCTTCAGGTGATCGTGGAAGATTGTCTTTTCGGCCTTGTCATTTGTGATCTGAAAGATCCCACAGCCGCCAAAATGTTTGGTGTGCAAAGACGTCAACATTCCCTTCTTATCGAATGTAAATCGATACACACCGACAATCCCTTCACATTCATTGCGAGTGAGTCGGCAGCCATGTTTGGGTTGGGGGCGACTGCACCATTTGTAGTCCTTCATGGCAGCTCTCGTGAGCGTGATCAGTGGTGTACGCAGTGTTCGCGGTAGATCCGCAAAGTACGTCCACTTCTTTTTGTGAAAGATCGCGACATCGTAGCCGTGTTGTTCCAAGAAGATCTTCTCTTTGGCATCGAGAGGTTCCACACGTCTGACTGGAGGTTTTTTGGGAGGTGCTTGGCGTACTTGTCGACTTGTTGGAGTTGTTCGCGCTTGTGTCTGCTTCTTGGTTTGTGTGGGGGTCGGTTGGGGGCATCCTATGAAGAGACAACCCAAAGCACAGAGTGACAGAACAGAAAACCAAAAGTGGCGTGTGATTGTCATGATACATCATCCTTTTTCGGCGTAATAGAACAGTATTCTTGTTTTCATCATGTCAGTAGGGGCGGGCCTTGTGTCCGACCGATGGCGTCGTACATTCCATGTGTTCTTTTGAATGTTGATTGTTCCAAAATCTGCAAATGGATGCCCTATAAGGTCGGACACAAGGCCCGACCCTACTGATATTTGAAATCTTTTGATAGGACGATCTTCAAAGAGCGTCTTCACCACGATGTTGTGTTACGATACCTTCTTGTTTGTTGAGAATGTACCAAAAAGAGACATGGAGTGCTGATGTTTACTCACTTTTTTGTGCTTTCGTTGATCTGGTTTGTGATGGTATGTATCACACATCAACCTTTTATGCGTCCGGCGCCGATGGTGTTTGTGAGTTTCATCATTGGTTGGTGGACGGGGGAGTTGGCGCTCCATTGGATCGCGTTATGGGGTGGGATCTGTGTGTGGTATATCGCCCACGGTGCGTTGTCTGATATGTACGGTGTATGGGGGGTTGTCTTCCACATCGCGGCGTGCGCAGGGTTATGGCTTCACTTTCGCAAGGGTGGCAAAGTGCGTTCACAGCTTGAGCGGGCGTTGTGGGAAGGACTCTCACCTCATGTCCCGTCTCTTCGCGAAGAGGACGTGATATTGCCCGAGACAATCCCATGGACATCCCTGGCGTTTCCGTTTTGGATGGCGCATCGGGACGTCGAACGGTTGCGCAATGTTCCATACCATGAGGTAGATGGTAAGACCCTGAAGGTCGAGATCTTCCGACACAAGGAGCGACCACAGGGGGCGCCGATTTTGCTTCAGATCCACGGTGGTGGCTGGGTCGTTGGTCATCGCAAGCAGCAAGGATTGCCCATCATGAATATGATGGCATCGCAGGGGTGGCTATGTGTCAGTGTGAGCTATCGACTCGCGCCTGCTGCGACCTTTCCCGATCCCATCCTCGATCTCAAACACGCTGTCGCGTGGCTTCGTGAACACGCACATGAGTACGGTGGCGATCCCAATTATATCGCTGTCACAGGCGGTTCTGCGGGGGGACATCTCAGCGCCTTGCTCGCCTTGACGCCTAATCTTCCTGCGCTGCAACCGGGTTTTGAAGACGCAGATACGTCGATCCAAGCCTGTGTTCCTTTATATGGTGTGTACGACCTCCTCGATGAACAGAAGCATTGGCCGAATATTGGCTTGCAGATGTTGTTGCGCTGGGTGGTGATCAAACGTTCTGTGGAAGAGGCGAGGGCGTTGTACGAATTGACCTCACCTGCGACACACATTTCGCAGGACGCGCCACCATTCTTTGTGTTGCAGGGGGATACAGATTCGATGGTGCCGTCCATTCATGCGAAGTGGTTTGCACAGACACTTGGTGAGGTGTCGCAGTCGCCTTGTGTACAGGCGCAGATCGCTGGCGCACAGCACGCGTTTGACTTCTTCTTGTCGCGTCGAACGGTTCGGGTGAATCAGGCCACATCGAGATTTTTGCAGTTGATGTATCAGGCCTATCTCGACGGACATGTCTCTGAGAAGAGGTGAGATCTCAGGCGGATTGTTGGGTGTGTTGTGGGGGAGGGGATTCTCTGTTGGATGGTTGCGGTCTGTGGCGAACTCTCGTACAATGGCTCTGTTTTTTGCGGATATCTGACATCTCTTCACACATGAAGGGGATGTGACAATAGTTCAAAGCAGAGGTTGGGGCGAAAAAACCCGACCTTGCGGGTTCATCTTCAATTGCATGACAATGACTCACCTGACAATATGATGCGAGCAAGTGTATGAATACGCTTTGTTTTTGGGTGTCTTTGGTTTGTGTGGTCGCTATGTGGTTGTGGGTGCATTGCATGGATTGGTGGTTCGATTGGAAGAGACGAGAGAGAAACCGTTTACCTTACAGAGTGCGAAAGATCATGCCTGGTTGACCTCGCTTTCGGCGGTGCAGATGCGCAACCGCGGGTTGGTGTGGTTGTGGTTTTGTTTGGGGATTGGCTTTTTGGGGTGGGCGCTCGTAGACATCTTGTGGCCGTCTGTTGTGTGGGGTGCAGGGATTCGTGTTGCGGTCTTGACCGGACGGATTGTACTAGGCGTGATGATGCTTGGCGGCGCGGTGTTGCTGCGTATGTTCCCTGGGCGGGATATGTGGGCGCTTGTGGGCGAGTGGGTCTTTTGGATGCTGCTCGCGCTGTATCTAGGCGTCGTAGGTGCCCTTTACGTCGGCGGGTTGCGGACGTCTTTGTGGGGGATTGTCGGTTTGCTGATGGCGGCGCGAGGGATGTTGTTGCCCGGCGGATTGCGTGGTTTTGTGCCGCCTGCGTTGATGTTGTGGGGGTTATTCTCGATCTCGCTGTGGATGTTGTCTCCTCTCGAAGGCTCCTACCCAAGCTCTCTTTATCGTTCTTTTTTGCTCACACAGATCTTACTTGCGGCGGCCTTTACACTCGGCGCTGTCGCTGCAAAACAGAACGAGTTGTACCGCTCTTTGCTCGCACAGACCGACCGTCTTGGGCGGTATCAGGTCTTGCAGCGACTCAACACACGTGGGATGAGTCAGATCTACGAAGCCTGGAACCTTTTGCTCAACCAGCGTTGTATCATTAAAAGTATCCCCTGCAACGCAGCGAGTTGGGAGCTGGCGGTCACGGAGTTTCGTCGCGAAGCCGAGCACACGATGCGGATCCAAAATCCCCATGTTGTGAGGATGATGGACTTTGGTGAGTCTCACAATGACTTCTACTTTGCGATGGAGTATTTGGAAGGTATCAACTTGTACCGTTTGCAGCGTGTGAATGGGCCGCTGCCACAGCGCCGTGTTGTGCATCTGATGCTCCAGGCTTGTCGGGGGTTGCAGGCGATCCATGAGTGTGGGATCCTGCACCAGGATATCAAACCCTCCAACCTGTTTTTGACTGTGCAGAGCGGTCAGTACGACTTCTTGAAGATTATTGACTTTGGGATCGCAAGGCGTCTTGAAGCCAGCCGCGAGGAGCAGGAAGCGCGTGGGCGTGGGAGTATCCCAGGAACACCTGCTTACATGGCTCCCGAACGTTTTCAGGGAGAAGGGGACGCCTCCTCCGATGTGTACGCCCTTGGGATCGTGACCTTTGCGTTGCTCGCCGGACAAAACCCATTCAAGGCCAAGAGCGTCGCAGAGTACAAGACCTTACACGAAGAGGAGCAGCCGCCTTTTGCGCTCTTGCATTCGAGATGTCCGGATCTGTTGTCTGCGTTACAGAAGGTGATCAGCAAGGCGATGGCGAAGGAGCCTTCTGCGCGTTATGCGAGCGCAGAAGCGATGTACCGCGACCTGCAATCTTGTCAACAGTTACTCGGGACGTGGAATCAGGAAGAGGCAAGGGTGGCCTGGGAAGGGTTGACTGGTGTTGCTGGCTTTGAGGTCTCTTCTTCGGAGAGTCCAGGCTCTTTGGAGATTAAGTCTCTGGACGCGATGCAACGTGTGTCGGCCGATGAAGAAGAACCCGACGAGGAAGAAGAGGTCGATGAGGAGGCGCTGCGTCTTAGGCTGCAGATCCTCGAAGATTCCGAGCGGCTTGATGATGCGTTGTTGGACAATTTCGAGGATGATCTTCAGGTCAAAGCGGCCGATGAAGAGGATGTGTAGGGCGGCATTTGTCGCGTAAGATGTGATGGAACAACAAGCGGAAAGGAAAATTATGTGGTTGCAGCAAGCGTTGATGGGCCTTGGGATTATGGGTCTATTTACTGGTGTAGGATTTATCGCGACGACAAAGACCAAATCCCTGTGGCACAAACCGCGCTCGTGTTATATCTCCGGTACGAAGCCATATCGTTACCCACTCCCTCGACCAGTCCGTCCTCGTAAAACACCGCTCAAGCCCGATTGGGTGCGACGACCCAACCGCCCCTTTATGCGTGGTGTCAGCCTTGGTTTGTACTTCAAGCGTCCTGATTACGACTACGACAAGTATCTATATGATATCGCCAAGACGGGAGCGGGGCATGTGGCTTTTGTTGTGAGTTGGTACCAGCGCGATGTCAAGTCCACAGAGCTTCACCGACACCCCAAAAAGACCGTCAGTGATGCCCGGCTTGTGATGACGATCAGGCAGGCGAGAGCGCGCGGTTTGCAGGTGTTCTTGTTGCCGATTATCCGTCTTGAACAGCGCGGACCTGATGATTGGCGTGGTGTGATCAAGCCTAAGGATCTCGACGCCTGGTGGCGTAGTTATCGAGGATATATCCTTCACTACGCCCAGCTCGCCCAGCGGCATGGTGTCGACCTGTTCTCTGTCGGCAGTGAGCTGGTGAGTATGGAGACACATCGTTGGCGCTGGCAGGCGCTGATCCAGGCGGTACGTGGTATCTTTCCTGGCTCGTTGACGTACTCCGCCAACTGGGACCACTACGAACCGGTGACATTTTGGGATTCACTCGACTATATCGGTATCAGCAATTACTACGAGTTGAGCAAAAAGAAGAACCCGCCCATCTCGTTGTTGCGCAAAAGGTGGACGAAGATCCGTCACCGCGTCGAGAATTGGAAGAGAAAATATCCCAGACAACCCCTCATCTTTACGGAGGTTGGCTATTATAGCCAGCTTGGGACCAACATCTATCCGTGGGATTACACCCGAGACCAACCCCTCTCCATCGAAGAGCAGAGACGATGCTATCGAGCGTTTGTCGATGTCTGGAGCCAAAGTCCCGTCCTGCAAGGCGTGTTCTTTTGGAACTGGTTTGGAGGCGGAGGCCCCCGAGACAAGGGGTATTCTCCAAGAGGGAAGCCCGCGGAGTGTATCATGCGTGATTGGTTCTCGTATATCCGCAAAAAAGAACGAAAGGCCTCCTTCTCACGTTGGATTCACAAGGGGAGGGGGTATCGATCGATTCCGGCACGTGCGATGTTGCCTGCGCAGTCAAAAAAGCAGTTGCATCCAGCACAAAGATCTGTGAACATCCCTTCCAAACGTCCTCTTGTTAGAAAAACACAACCCAAATCGAGATGAGCAAAGGAGCTATCATGGGGAGTCCTCCACTTTCCTTGCAGTACCAATTGGCCTACCCAACACTCGGCGTCGATCAGCAATTGACCCAGCCGTTGATGCTGACCTTCAAAGCAGAAGACACCAAGATCACAGAACGTCCACCGCTGACGTTGATGTTGTGTGTTGACCTGTCTGGATCGATGATGGGGCGCCCACTTGAGCTCGTCGTCGAGTCTCTCAAGATGTTGCTCAACCAACTCAACCCCAACGACCGTCTTGGGATGGTGACATTTGCCAACAAAGGTCGTCTTGTCAGTCCTGTGCGCAAGCTCGATCCCGAAGGCCGAGGATTTTTTCTCGGTGTGTTGAGCAGTATCCAGGCGGCAGGGAGCACCAATCTCGAAGAAGGGATTCGTCTCGCGCTTAAAGAGATGCCCGAATGTCGGGACGGTGAGATCGCACACGTCGTCTTGTTGTCCGATGGAAAACCCAACCGTGGGGAGACTGAGACGCGGCTGCTCAGTAAGATCGTTGCAGAACAGCGTGGCGGTGTGACCGTTAGTTGCTTTGGGTATGGGCTCAAGCACGACGAAGATATGCTCCAGGTGCTCGCCAAAAAGGGAGGTGGTGGGTACGCGTATATCGAGAGTGAGGATGTCGCACCGCTTGCGTTCGCGAAGGAGTTGGGGAGTCTGTTCAGTATGGTGGGGACGGACATCAAGTTTTTGTTGCGTCCTTGTGGTGGCGCTGCGGTGATCAAGCTACGTGGTTCACAAACCATTCGCTATACAGAGAGGGGCATGTTGATCGAAGTCCCAGATATGATCGCCGGTCAACAGATCCACCTGTTGCTGGATCTGCAGATCCAAACGCCCGGACGCGCTGGCCGACATGCGCTCGCGGAGACAGAGCTGCGATACACACTGCCAGGTACGCGACCACAAGAGATCTCACTCGTGCAGACCATTTACTACGATGTGGGGGACGATGTCTCCGTGCAGATCCATCCTGATGTGGCGGACAGGGTGTTGTTGCAAGAGCTGGCAGAGGCCTGGGAAGAAGCCCACACATACGCCTCGATGAGACAATTTGATCACGCCAAACAGTTGATCACGCCTTTTCTGGCGCGCCTGAAAAAAGCACCGGGCTACAATGTCGAGGGGAGCGAGATTCGCAACTGGTATGAACAAATTGTCGATGAGATCTCTATCTTTACACAGCGGCCTGATGAGGAGCGATACCAACAGATCCGCAAGGCCGCCAAGAGCGAAATGGCTGATCCGACAGGTGTGTTGAGGAGAGGGAATACCTCTATCATCAATTTAAATACAACCCAACGTGAGTTGTTGTCTCGTTTGATGCAGAAAGTATTTGGTGTCCCTCATGCACACCTCAAAGTCGAGAAGACGATGGAGGGGAGCAAGATCCCTGTGGGGACCAATTTCCCGATCTTGGGAGAGACCTCGATTGGGCGTCTTGGACAGGTCCAGCTCGATCACGACGCCGTGAGCAAGCGACATGTCCGTCTTGTCGCGACTCCTGCTGGGTATCTGGTGATCGACTTGATGTCGACCAACACACCCAAAGTCAACGACAAGCCCGTGAAAGAACCCACACTGCTCAAAGAGAATGATCGCATTCAAATTGGTGGTTTTGTGCTCTCTTTCCATATGGGCATCGCGCCTAACCTGGGCCCCGGCATGTTTCCTGTCGAGTGAGCCTTTTTCTCGTGTGGTTTTTGAGAAAGGCGAGGAAATTGTCTTTTGAGTTTCAGTCTTCCGGGAAAGTCATCTTGCTATTTTTGTGATTGGCACTATATTGTCATGCAGCTTCAATTTGAGAAGCCAATTTTGTGTATTACATACAAGGAGATATAGAGAATGAGCGCGGATGGAAAAATGCCAAATGTTGTTGAAGTGACCGAAGAGACCTTTGAAGCGGAAGTGTTGCAATCTGATGTTCCTGTATTGCTCGACTTTTGGGCTGTTTGGTGTGGACCCTGTAAAGCGATCGCGCCTATCCTCAAAGAACTCGCTGCTGAGTACGACGGCAAGATCAAGGTCGCGAAGATGGACGTTGATTCCAACAACAAAACCCCTGCAAAGCTCGGAATCCGTGGTATCCCCACGTTGATCATTTTCAAGGGTGGCGAAGAAGTGAAGCGTCACGTCGGTGCTGGACCCAAAGCGTTTTACACCAACATGATCGAAGAAGTCCTCTAATCATCCCCCTCCCTCTCTGACCAAAACACCCCCTTTTCCCCACATCGACAAAATGTGCCGGTTGCTCTCAAAGCAAGCGTGCAACGATCAATGTTCACAACACAAAAAAAGATGTCTTTTTTCGTTGGATCATTGCGACATCTTGCTTTGAGAGGCTCTTTTGAACTGGAGTGACTCACAGTTCGTTGTCTTGAATGTGTTCTTTACAGGAGTAACGCCTGTAAAAGAGCATACGTACGAGTTGGAGTAGCTCACAAAACTCGTCTTCTTGCGAAGTCAAAGCAACGATATAGGACTGGAGTAACTCACAGATCCTTTGATTGGCTATGTCCTTATACTTACGGCGTAGATCGAAGAGAGCTTGAGGGATTTTTTCAAAAAAGTGAGCAAAAAGTGGAGAGGGCGTTGGCTGGGGCGGGGATGATGGATTTTGGGGGGTTCAGGGACCTCCAGGAGGGACGCTCAGGTTGTATTCGAGTGTGGGGTTGGAGAAAGGTTTGACCTTCCAACGTTTGGCAAACCACCAGACGCACCAGACAACGGAGTGTTTTTTGTGTGGCTTGGAGACGATCCGTAACTTGCTGACTTTTCCGTCGCTGGAGAAGGTCAGGTGCATCTTGAGTGGTCCGATACTCGCGGGAAAGCGACGCTTTTTAAAGCATCTACGAAGTTTTATTCGTTGTTCGGAGAGTTGCGACGCGAGCTCTCTGGCGAGGGTCGGTTCCATGTGCATGCTGTTTGCCGGGAGTTGAAGCCATCCCTTTTTTTGTCTGGTTCGGTAGATCGCACGTTTGAGTCGGCTCATTGCACGTGTCAGTGGTCCAGCCGCGTCTTGTTGGAGGAGGCGTCCCTGATGGTAGAGCAACCATTCACCGTTGTGGATCGCGCCGAGCCCTGTTTCGCGAGGGGTTTTCATGGCGCGCAAGAGAAAACGTCGGCCACGTGCAAAGAAGAAGATCTGCTGTCGCGTGTGTTGTGGACTGAGTTCTTCGTTGACCTCTGCGGGCTTGAGGGATTTTAATGAGGACAAGATGCCTCGCAAAGGCGCTTTCTCGATCGCGTGTCCGAAGGCGATATCTGCCTCATTCATCCTGACCATCCACCATGACTTCTCCTCTCTCGTGAAGAAGTAACGTGTGAGTGTGCCCTTCTTGGAGCGTAGATGAAGTTGGATATGCTCGACGTAGGGGAGCTTAAAGTGCGTATGGGAGGTGTGCGTTGTCTGGTTTGGGGTCAACGCTGAGACTGGCGTTTTGAGCAACTTTGCAGCGCTCAATTGTGGGGTTGATGATGTTGAGGGGATCTCACGACTTTGGCACGCCGTTAACAACAAACCACTCATACAACCTATCCAGATCCAACCAAATACACGCACGGATTCCTCCTCCTTCTTTTTTTCATTCGTTCGTTGGTTTCGACATCAGAGAGTGATGTTTTCTTTGATATAAGTTATCATGACGACTTCGGGACGTAAAAAAAACGCCACGTGACAACGAGATATACCCACTGAGGTTTGGTCGGGTATGTATAAATACTTTATGAAAACAGGAGGGTAGAGACATGGCTCCGCATGTAAATGTTGACGCTTCTTTGCACACAATGGCGACTTTTCTGCACCTTCTCAAGCATCTACCACGCACAGGATGGGCCGCTCGTGGCCTCTCTACCGTTGAATCCGTTGCGTCTCACTCTCATGGCGCGGCGATATGGGCATGTTGGCTCGCACAGCGCTCGAATCTCAAGCGATCTGAGAGGATCGATCAGCGCGATCCGATCGATCAGTCAGATCGCGGCGCAAGCGCTCCGACTGAAGGCTCCCCTTTACAACTCGAAAAAGTATTGAAGATGGCTTTATTACACGATCTGCCAGAGGCCGTCACGGGGGATCTGATGCCTTCACAAAAGGAGAGCCTGTTTGGTCCCTCTAAAGACGCGCAGCGAGAGGCGATCGCGGCTGCTGAAGCGCGCTTTTGGGAGACGTTGTTGATGCCCTTTGCACAAAAACAAGGGGACACAGACAAGGCGATCTTTGAAGATTGGCGTGCGCTGTGGGCGGAGTACAGAGAGGGAGAGACACCTGAAGCCAAAATTGTGAAGCAGGCCGACGCGCTCGACTGTGTGATGCAGGCCATCGTGTATCAAGAGCTTCATGAGCGCTCGCTCTCGGATTTTGCGCGTCTGATCGAGAAAGCCGCAGGGGACGATCCACAACTCAAAGAGGAATTACAGGCGTACTGGCGACAGAGCCTCACCCCCAAAGACCTCCCTTTTTGAGCGAGAGCTGTCTTGGTGGACTTCGCTTGCCTTAAGCCCATCCACTGCCCTCTTGTGTTCGCTTTTTTCTATCCAACGGCCTTAATGGTCCTCTCGCGAAAAGGACATACAACATCGAGGTCGGACACAAGGCCCGACCCTACGGAAGAAATGCAACATCATGCTCGTGCGTTTACTTCGCGAGAGGACCACTTAATCGAGGAGTGAGACTGCGTGTTTGAACTCGCTACGTTCGATACCAAAGTGGTTGAGGCGTCTGAGGAATTGTTTGGCGTTGGTGTGCCCGATGCTGAGCATTTCGCCGGCGAGGAAGCGACGTCTTTGTGCGTTGGGATGTCCACAAAGGCCGTATTCTTGGAGGTCAGCGATCGTGAATTGTCCTGTGGAGGTGAGCAGTTCGTATTTACTTTGTGCGAGCGCGTGCCGAATGGCAGCGGGAGAGGCGTACTCAACGCCGTACTTACCATCTCGCTCTCTGTATCCCTGTTTCTTCGCGAGGAAGGCGTGTTTGGCTCCAGGAATATGCTTGGACAAGATCGCACGGATCTTTTCACCTGCGTGATCCGGGTCCGTAAAGATGATCAGCCCTGTGCGTTCGTGGATCGCTTGTAGCTCCGCGAGTGTTTTTGGGTTTTGCACACCAAACCCACTGACAGCAAACAGCTCCGCGTCCACTGCCGCTTTGACCGCTGTGATATCATCTTTTCCTTCGACGACGATGACTTCTTTGATCTTTGCCATGTGTGTTCCTCCTATGCGCGGTTAAAGAGGTGGATCAGGTGTCGAAGATGCTCGAAGGGGTGACGATCCATAAAGTGATGAGGGGTCGCACGCCAAGACCAGTTGTTCTCCGTCGTACCCGGCATATTGAAGCGAGCTTCTGCGCCAAGTCCCAAGACATCTTGGAGGGGAATGATCGCCGTGTGGGAGACGGACATCAAGGCCAACCTGATCAAGAACCAGTGACTCTCATGATCGTCGACGTGGCGTCCCAAGTAATCGAAGAGGCGGTGTTTGTCTTCTTGGCTGGCCTCTGTCTGGAACCAGCCTTTGGCTGTGTTGTTGTCGTGTGTTCCTGTATATACGATGCTGTTCTTTTCGATGTTGTGGGGCGTGTAGAGGTTGGTCGCGACATCCGGTCCAAACGCAAAGAGGAGGATTTTCATGCCAGGGAAGCCGAGCGTGTCGAGGAGCTCTCTGACATCATCGGTGATCATGCCGAGGTCTTCTGCGATGAGGGGGAGGTCGCCGAGTGTCTCTTGAAGAGCTTCGAAGAGAGGGAGTCCTGGTCCTTTTTCCCATTTGCCGTTGATCGCGGTCTCTTCTTCGATGGGGATCTCCCAATAGCCTGCAAAACCACGAAAGTGGTCGAGTCTGACAATGTCGAAGATTTCGAGATTGTGCTTCATACGCTCGATCCACCAACTGAAGCCATCTTCCTCCACTTTGTCCCAATCGTAGACGGGGTTTCCCCAGCGTTGCCCTGTCTCACTGAAGTAATCTGGTGGGGCGCCTGAGACGAACGTTGGGCGCTTGTGCTCATCGAGCTTGAAGTTTTCTGGGTGTGCCCATGTGTCGGCGCTGTCGTGGTTGACGTAGATGGGGATATCTCCTATCAACTTGCGCTCTTTTTGGCCACAGTACTGCTTGAGTTCATCCCACTGTGAGAAGAACAGATATTGTACAAAGCAGGTATATTCGAATGCTTCGTGGTGTTCACGTTTCCATTGTTGGAGTGTCTGTGGGTCGCGATCGCGGAAGGGGGCAGGCCAATCGACCCAGCTGACGTCGTCAAATTGTCTCTTGAGGTTGACGAACATCGCGTAGTCTTCGAGCCAATATTGGTGTTTTTTACAAAAACGTTCAAAAGCGCTGCGATCCTGGTGGCTTGTGCGCCATGCCTCGTAAGCGCGTTTGAGCAGGCCCATCTTCCACTCTGTGACGGCGGGAAAGTCGACGTGGTCAATGGGAAATTCTGTCGGCGGTGTGAGCGCGTCTTGCGGGAGCAGCTGTGCGTCATGTAAGCGCTGTGGGCTGATCATGAGTGGGTTTCCTGCGAAGGCGGAGTCACTGCTGTAGGGGGAGTTTCCAAAGGTGGGGGAGGTTGGGTTGAGGGGAAGAAGCTGCCAGTAAGTCAGGTTGTATTCTGTCAGAAAATCGACGAATTGGTGTGCGGCTGTGCCGAGATCGCCGATCCCGTAGCTCGATGGCAAGGAAGTGATGTGAAATAGGATTCCGCTTTTACGGGACATCATCAGACTCAAACCTTTCATGTTGGTGAAGCGCGAAGCCCCCTTTCTTCAGGAGGGGGAGGGAGCACAAACGAGGTGCAATATACCAAAGTCTCCCAGAAAGACATACCCTTTTGGCGTTCTTTTTGTGCCTGTGTGGAGAAAAAGTGTCTTGGGTTTGGCGTCTTTGTGTGGGAGGTTGTATATTGAGTGAAGAGAAAGAACCATCCCTTGCGCTGCCTCATGATGACGAGCTGTGAAGGGGGTGTTTGCGTAAAGGATTGATTATGTCGAATGTATCTCCATCACAGCGACCCTACAACGCTCTGAAGAGGGCTTTTGGGTGGGTTGTGTTTGTCTGCGTGGGGCTCTTATTCTGTGGTTGCCCACCTGCCGAGACGATCAAGAAACAAGAAGTGATCGCACCCAAATCTCAATTGTACAAGCGCGCACGTTTGTTCAACGGCCTCTTGCGTTGGAAAGCATACCAACGCGCCAAGCCCTACGTCAGCACCAAGCACCGCGCGTCATTTATGTTGAAGTGGGAGGGGCAGCGCGGAAAGATGCGCATCACCGGTTACTCCATCCGTGACGTGACCTTTGAGGGAGAGGGCAAGCGCGCGGTTGTTCTCGTGTCGCAACAACGTTACACCCTGCCTTCTGTGACCGTGAAGAGTGTGTTGTTGCAACAACTCTGGGAGTCCAAGCAGGGACTTTGGTTTTACAAAGGCGAGAAGAAAAAGACCCCCACAAAAGTGTCCCCCACACCCTCCAAAACAACCTCCTCTTCAAAGACTGCGCCTCCCAAGACACGCACCGCCAAGCCATAATATCCTACAATGTGGGGCTTTTTCTGAGTGTATGAGGTGCATTTTTGTGCGACCTCTGGTAGGAAAGAGCAAGACATTTGTTGGACAGCGGTGCATTGCACCATCCGTTGATATACTGTTTTTGCGACCATGAGGAATAGTAAACATGCCTTTACAGTGGAGTCATGTCGATTGGACATCTGTTGGTGAAGAAGCGACTCGTGATCTACAACAACTCTTGCGCATTGATTCGAGCAATCCGCCTGGGAATGAGGTGGAGGCAGCCGACTTTGTCGCTGAACGACTGCGAGAGGATGGATTGGAGCCGACGATCCTGACCTCTGCGCCTGATCGAGTGAACGTCATCACCCGCATTGAAGGGAGTGAAGACCTCGCCCCCTTGCTACTCAGCGCACATCTCGATGTCGTCCCTGCACATGAAGACAATTGGCGATACCCGCCCTTCGCCGGTGAACGGAAAGAGGGCTTTTTGTGGGGACGCGGTGCCATCGACATGAAGAACATGGTGGTCATGTCCATGTGGATGATGAAGCTGATCAAGCGAATGGGGCAGCCCAAACGGACTGTGATTTTTGCAGCCGTCGCCGACGAAGAGGCCGGTTGTCACTACGGTTCACACTGGCTCGTCGATCATCACCCTGACCAGATCCGGGCCGGGGATATGATCAGCGAGCTTGGAGGGTTTACGCTCCACTTGATGGGCAAACGCTTTTACCCGATTCAGGTCGCCGAGAAGGGACAGGTTGAGCTGTTGATGCGGACACGTGGCACAAAAGGTCATGGTTCCATGCCCAAGAGGCGCTCCTCTAATACCAAGCTCGCCGAGGCCATCGCGAAGATCGGCAAAACAAAGCTCCCCAGGCATATGATCCCCATTCAGCAACACTTTCTCAACGAAGTCTCCAATCACCTGCCATTTCCTGCAAATAAACTCTTTCCGCTACTCGGTACACCACTCGGTGAGCAGCTGATGCGCATCCTCCCTGATGAACAATCGGAGCCGCTCGACGCGAATATGCGCAACACTGTCGCCGCGACCGTACTCGAAGCCGGCGGGAAGGGGGAGCGCAATGTGATCCCTGGCGAGTCGAGAGCATGGCTGGATGCCCGGATTATCCCAGGACAGCAACCCGAAGACGTGATCCGCGAGCTTCGTGCGGTGATCGGAGACGAGCCTGAGTTGGAGATCCTCGATGCTCAATTGCCCGTGTGGATCGATGATTATCAGGATGATTTATTTGGTTTGATGTGCGAGGCTATTCGTCGTCACGATCCAGAAGGTATCCCTGTCCCTTATTTGCTTCCTGGTTTTACGGACGCAAAAGCGTACAATCGCCTGGGCATTCGGTGTTATGGGTTTGCGCCTCTTCAGCTTCCCAAAGATGTCTCCTTCTCTGGTCTTTTCCACAACGTCAACGAACGTATCCCTGTGGATGGGTTTCAATGGGGCCTGAAAACGCTCGCTGATGTCGTCACTTCCTTTGCAGGTGCGCGATGACTGACTATCTTGTATGTGTAGGGCCGTTGGATGAAAGGAGGACGTGATGTCATTTCAAGGCGTAGATTTTTTGAACATTGACAGCCAGTTACAAGAAGAAGAACGCATCACACGGGACAAGATCCGGGAGTTTGTCGACGCCCAGATCATCCCAGGGATCGAAGAGCACTTCGAAGCCCATACGTTCCCCGATGAGATCGTCCCCAAGTTAGGGGCGCAAGGTCTCCTTGGGCCTTTTGTTCCCGAGCGCTATGGTGGCTCGGACAGCTCGTATGTCGTGTATGGATTGATCTGCCAGGAGCTTGAGCGAGGCGACTCTGGTGTGAGGAGTTTTTGCTCGGTGCAGTCGAGTCTTGTGATGTTTCCAATCTGGAAGTTTGGTGACGAAGAGCAACGTATGAAGTGGCTTCCCAGGCTCGCAGCTGGAGAGGCGATCGGCTGCTTTGGCCTGACTGAGCCGGACTTTGGTTCAAACCCTGGGGGGATGTTGACGCGGGCCAAACGTGATGGTGATGCGTACGTGCTCAACGGGACGAAGCGCTGGATCACCAACGCTGATATCGCTGATGTCTGTATCGTGTGGGCCAAAGACGATGATGACCAGATCGGTGCCTTTTTGGTCGAGAAGGGGACACCAGGACTCGAACAGGTCGAGATCAAGCGTAAGTATTCGTTGCGAGCGTCCCATACAGGTGAGCTGGTGATGGAGGATTGTCGAATCCCTGTGGCCAACCGACTGCCTGACGCTGTTGGGCTCAAGGCGGCGCTGATGTGTTTGAATTCGGCCCGCTACGGGATCATTTGGGGGGCACTTGGTGCGGCGATGGCCTGTTACGATGTGGCGCTGTCCTACGCAAAAGATCGCGTCCAATTTTCTCGTCCTATCGCGGGATACCAGATGATCCAGGAACAACTCGTGAAGATGCTCACAGAGATCAGCAAGGGACAACTCCTGGCGCTGCATATTGGACGCCTTCAGGACGCTGGGACGGGACGTCATGTCCATGTCTCTATGGGGAAAATGAACAACGTGAGGATGGCCATTGAGATCGCACGTAGCGCGAGAGAGTTACTCGGCGCCAATGGCATCACCTCTGAGTACCCCATTATCCGACATATGTTGAATCTCGAAAGTGTTCTGACCTACGAAGGCACCGAGAATATGCACAAGCTGATCATCGGAAAAGATATCACTGGGTTGGCCGCCTTTGAATGAGGTGGTCAGGGTACATTCGCCTAAAGGAGAGCGTGATGAAAGAAGTGTTAGAGAGTTTAGGATTACAAGACCAAAACAAGGGCGCCTGTTGGGGAGCAAACGGGTGGATCGAGGAGACGGAACCCACCTGGATCGATTCGTTTAACCCTTCGACCAACGAGAGCATCGCGCAGGCCGCCTTGGTAGGTGAAGACACATACGAGCAGATCGTGACAAAAGCCCAGGAGGCGTTTACGACTTGGCGTCGTATGCCTGCGCCCAAGCGAGGGGAGATCATACGTGAGCTTGGTGATGAGCTACGTCGTCTCAAAGAACCTCTTGGGAAACTCGTCTCTTTGGAGATGGGAAAGATCTTGCAAGAGGGCCTTGGAGAGGTGCAGGAGATGATCGATATCTGCGATCTCGCCGTCGGGATGTCTCGCCAACTGTACGGGCGGACTATGCACTCCGAGCGACCCGAACACAGGATGTATGAACAGTGGCACCCTCTCGGTCCCATTGGCATCATCACGTCGTTCAACTTTCCTGTCGCCGTGTGGGCCTGGAACGCGGCTGTTGCGGCTGTTTGTGGGAACACGATGATTTGGAAGCCCTCTCCCAAAACACCTCTTACGGCCATCGCGATCCAGCATATTTGCAACCGTCTGATGGAGCGCCACCAGATCGAAGGTGTGTTTAACTTGATCGTCGGTGATGTCCCTGTCGGCGTAAAGATGTCGAATGATCCCCGGCTTCCCTTGATCTCTGCAACAGGTTCCACGCGTATGGGGAAAGCCGTCGCGCAGGCTGTCGCAGGGCGCTTGGGACGTTCATTACTTGAGCTCGGTGGAAACAACGCGGTTATCGTCGATGAAACTGCCGATTTGGAGCTCGTGTTGCCCGCGGTCTTGTTCGGTGCAGTGGGGACGGCTGGACAACGTTGCACGACGACGAGGCGATTGATCGTTCATCGTTCGGTTGTGCATACATTGACCGAACGACTGGTCCGTGCATATGGACAGATTACAATTGGTGACCCCCTGGAAGAGGGCACGTTGATGGGACCATTGATCGATGAAGACGCTGTCCTCCTGATGATGGATGCGATCGAGCAAGCCAAAAAGGCCGGCGCGCAGATCCTCTGTGGAGGTGAGCGCATCGAAGGAAAAGGCCATTACGTGACGCCATGTTTGATCCGCGCTGAGTCGCAGTATCCGATCATTCACCACGAGACGTTCGCGCCCATTTTGTACATCATGTCGTACGAAACACTCGATGAAGCGATCGCGCTTCAAAATGCTGTCCCACAAGGTTTGTCCTCGGCCATCTTCACGAGCAATCTTTTGCACTCTGAGCGGTTTTTGTCCGTAGGTGGTTCCGACTGTGGGATCGCGAACGTCAATATTGGCACGTCTGGTGCTGAAATTGGCGGTGCGTTCGGTGGTGAGAAGGAGACAGGTGGTGGACGTGAGGCTGGCTCGGATTCGTGGAAGGCTTACATGCGCCGACAGACTAACACGATCAACTACTCACATGAGCTGCCGCTCGCACAGGGGATCAAATTCTCGGTGGGTGAATAGTTTTGTAGGAGAAGGGGAGTAGAGGGGTTTTGCTCAGAGAGGAAGGGGAATGATTAGCTGTCTGTGTTGTTGAGTGCTTCGATGAAGCGCTCAGGTGTATCGTCAAACAGGCATTCGACGGGGGCTTGCAGGAGGAGGTCATCAGTCCACATGCGGTTGGTTTCTGTGACGGATGCGCGGAATTGATCGTAGATCGGTCCACGTGTACGGAGGAGATTGAGGCGGGCCTGTAAGGTCGAGGCTTCATCGTAGGTGAGATGCATCAGGAGGATACGCGCCTCCTGTGTGCCGCTACTGCGCAGTGGAAGAATCGCGATGTGACGTCCATCTTGCCGACCGATGCTGATCAACAAACTGTTGTTGCGCAGCGCGAGCCACTTGGAACCTTTGAGGGTGTGGTCTTTCTCCGTACGGGAGGGGAGGTTTGCAGCGATCCCTGTCGCGGTCTCTTTGTAGATGCGACTTTGGTCGGTGGGTTGTCCTTCGCTGTCGAGTCCTTCGACCCTGTAGAGTGTGGCACCACGGACCTCTTTGAGGAGAGGTTCTGCGGCGATGAGATAGGTGAGGTTGCGCCAGAGGATCGTCGTGGTGTCGATCTGCATGTTGCGGAACAGGTCGCCGATGGCGCCTTTGAGTGTGGGAGAGGGGCGGCTGATACCGACCGTGACGGTCTTGGCTTGGTGTTTGATCGCGTCGATAGGACGGCTCAATTCCTGAATGGCCTGTGTTAACGACTGGAGCAATCGCTGTGCGACCTCGAAGGGAGACTCTCGATCTTCGATATCGAGGGTCATGTCTTCGTGGAGTGAGTGGAGCAGTCTTTGGCCGAGCATGGCTGTACGGACTGCTGTGTCTACTTCGAGCGCGGAGTTTGAGGCGGGGCTGAGCAAGAATTGTTGCATACCGAGGAGTCGGTTGCGCAGCTCTGAGGGGCTGTGTGGGCTGAGGAGATTCTCTGGGTGGGTTTCGAGTGCCGGCAGATCGGAGAGTAGGGTGCTTCTGACGCGACGTAACATCATGGACTGGTCATCGATCGCGCGGGCTGCGTAATATCCGAAGAGGTGTCCGATGATCGTTACGAGGACAGGGGAGAGGTGGGAGGGGACAGGTGGGACAGCAAAGACGGCTGATGCGTATGGTTCAAAGCGATCGGCGCCCCTGTCTGTGATGACGATGGGGATGGAGCTGTGGGCTTTAAAGATTGCGACCTCTTTGACGGAGTCTGAGAGGTTGGCTTCGTCGAGGCCGGCGGCGCTGATGAGCATGAGCGGTTCGGCGCTGAGGTCGATGTGTTTTTTGTCCTCGATGAAGTCACAAGACATCGACTTGTAGCAGAGTTCGCTGAGTTTGATGCGGATCTCATGAGCGGCGATCTGGTTGGCACCACTTCCGACGACGGCCCAGTAGCGTTTTTTGAGTGCGTATTCTTTGGCGACGGCTTCGACGCGATCGCGCTGCGCGAGGACGGTCTCCATTTTCTCTGGGAGAGCGGTCAGTTCGCGTAGCGCGTCGAGGACGGTGGAAGAGTCCACCTGACCTGAGCTGTGTGCGAGATAGAGGGCGAGGAGGGCACCTGCTGTGACCTGTGAGTAGAACGCTTTTGTCGACGCGACAGACATTTCGACATCTCGACCATCACTTGTGAAGATCACGCCGTCTGCTTTGAACGCGAGGTCGGAGTTGCGTCGGTTGAGGATCGCGAGCACTTTTCCTTCGCGTTGTCGGACGAGATCAACGGTGCGGTTGGTGTCTGTTGTCGTCCCCGATTGGCTGACTGCGATGACGAGGACGTCTTCCATGCTTGGGTTGAGCATGTGGCCTGACAGCTCTGTGGCCTTGGTTGCGCGGATATCCATCGAGGAGCCGAGATACATTCTCAAGGAGTGTGCGACACCGATTGCTGCGACCGCTGCGGTACCTTGTCCGATGCAGTAGATGTGGCGAAACTTGCCCTCGTTGAGGCGTTGGATGATCGACTCAGGGACAGCGGACTCGTCGAGGTTAAAGGTGAAGGGAGCTTGGGCATCTTCTTGCAGGAAGAAGCGACCGTGCAAGGTTTTTCGCACGGACTGGATGGATTCGGAGATCTCTTTCAAGAAGAAGTGTGGGAATCCTGCGATGTTGATATCACGAGTGGTGATTTGTGCGGTCTTGACGGGCAGGTGTTCCTCTGTGAGAGGTGTGCCATCAAAGCCCCACGCGAGAAAGGGGGTGTCGCTACCGATGGTTTGTCGGCTGAGTTCGAGCATCTGTCCACGGCTCTCGGGGTTACCTGCTTCGCGTTCTTTTTCACCATCGAGTTTGACGAACTTCGATGTGCCTTCGACGACACCGTAGAGTTCGGATGCGTAGTAGAGGGCATGATCGTGGATGCCGACGTAGAGGGATTGTCCACTACCGCCGATACCGAGCCAGCAGAGGTCGGGGTGATCGAGGTGGTGCAGGGCGATCGCGAAGGAGCCCGTGAATTCGCGGAGAACTTGACGGAAAGCCTCGCGAAGATCGCCGACAGAGCGATAACGTTCTTCGATCAGGATGGGGATGATTTTGGCGTCGGTGGTGACGTCTTGGTGGAGCTTTTCGCCTGTTCGTCTCGTGTACGCGGCGAGCAGCTCGGGGTAGTTGTCGATGTCACCGTTAAGGACAGCAAACAGACGTGTCTTCCCTGCGGTCATGCTTGCGTTATCATCGCCTTGAGGGTGGGCGTTTTGGATGTTGATGATACCGTTAGATGCCCAGCGTGTGTGGGAGAGGGCGTTGATCCTGATCCCTGGTTGTTCGAGTGCGAGGCGCAAGATGCGGTCCTCTTGGATTTTTTGTCGGATCTCCCTGATGTTTTGTCCGATGCTTCCGATCTCTGAAGCGACTTTGTACACAAAGCTCAGGCTGCGCTCGTTGCCTTGTTCAGTGTCGGGGCCACAGATGGAGCCACTCAGGAGTCCTTCGATGCTGGTACGTTGTGTCCACTCAGGTGCGTGGTCAGATTGGCTGATATTGGAGATGTAGCTGTCGTATGTTTCGACACTTGGGAATCGTACGAGCACGGAGATCCCACCTGAGTCTCGTCCTCTGATCTCGAGTCGTTGGAGGTTGCGCAAGATGTATTCGATATCCCAGTACGCGCGTAAGATATCTCGTTGGCTATCTTTCCAGGGTGTCGAGAAAAACGCCTTGAGTGTGTTGAATCCTTCTTGGATGTCGTTTTTGAGTCGCCAGTGGAGATCCTGACAGGTGACACCCAACTCATTCCATTGTTCGAGAGCGCGGAAGCCATTGGCTTGTTCCTGTCCTTCTGCGACGACAGAGGAGAGGTGTTCGAGAGCGTGAATCACTTCGTCGAGATCTTTCGCGAAGGCGCTGTCGGTTCCGAGGCGAAATGTTGTATGGAATCCTGGGAGTGGGTCTGTCCATGCTGCGATGGGGGCGAGTTGGGCTGAGAGCGTTTCTGTTCCTGTCTCGGGTGTACTTTTATGTATCTGCGTTGCGGCCTCAATGGCCGCTGAGCGTAGATTTTTTGCATCTGTTTGGGTTGAACTCGCGTTCAACAATCCCACAATTCCGCACATAGCTCCTCCTGACGTGGTCGATGATAGGTCGATAATGAGTTGATGGTTGTCGACAGGTACCCCTTCACCGAATCACGGCGATAACTCCGGTGAAACGTGGGATTGACATCTGACTTTGTGATCTATGGTTGTATGACTCCTCAGTGTAAAGTATCGGCATATTGTATACGATTCTTGAGCAGAAAAAAGTACACACTTTTGTACGGGCCTGTATCCCGTGATTATTTGTCGGATAGTTTTTGCGTTTCTGTCTTCTTTCCTCTGGAAGAATCTCGCATTCGGTGGTAGAGTAAGGAGATCACAATGATCTTTTTTAGTGGCTATGTTTCGTGCGGGTGGATGGCCTCATGACCATCACTCGTAGGTGTCTTGTGGACTTCGAATGAATGCGCGTTCACATTTGTGTGGAAGGAAGGGTTCGTTCTGATGGATCTTGAGCTTGTAAGCTCTATCTATGACGAAGAAATTGTACCTATTTGGAGTTTGCCTTTTGCCCGGATCTTGATGGGTGAACTCTCCTCACCATTGTACGGTTCGACGTTGGAGTTATGTGCAGGGACGGGGTATCTCGCAAATCACTTGGTGTCGTATCTTGGGCCAAAAGGTCGGATCATCGCGTTGGAGCCACATCAGGGGTTATTGGAGGTTGCGCGGGAGCGCGCAGCCGAAGCGATTCGCCAAAAGAAGGTCTTCTTTCAACACCACAATCTCCGACATCTTCGGTTTGCTGACTCTGTGATCGATCTTGTGTTCAGCAATTTGGGTCTTTACCACGTGTTGTCTGTTGAAGATCTGCTCGTTGAAGTGATTCGTGTCCTCAAGCCTGGTTGTCGGGCCTTTTTTACGCTCCCTCTCGAAGGGAGCTTTCAAGAGCTGCTCAGTCTCGCGACTCGCTTCTTCCAGCAATACCAGGAGCTCGACATTGTCGAGTATATCCACTACCTGTCTTTACCTCTACGGACGCCTGCTCAAGCCGAATCGTTGTTGCACTCGGTTGGGTTTGGTGATGTGCAATTGCAGTTGCGTCCTTTTCCGCTGGTTTTTCAGAGCAGCGATGAGCTGCTCAACTCTCCTTTTATTCGTTACCACTTTCTGGATGTGTGGGAACCCCGTTTGCGTCACTTTACCACTCAGCAAGTCAAAAGTGAGTTGAAGGACATGTTGGAGCTTATGTACGGTCACAAACCGATCGAGCTTACAGTCCAAGCAGCCTGTTTGATCGGGACAAAAGATCTTCTCTAAGCGATCTCATCAACGTGATACCTTGATCTTTTGTGGCTGTAACGATAGGTTCCTCTGCGAACGAGATGGTGATTTCCATCCTCAATGGATGTGCTGGGAAGGCCAAACTTCCCGTAATAAGGAACACTTACAAAGAAGCATGGAGTTCAGAGATGGCAGAGAATCAAAAAGATTTGGGACCACGTTACTACTGTATCCCTTGTGGGTTCATTTACGATCCTGTGGAGGGTGATCCTGATGGAGGGATTGATCCGGGGACACCATTCGAGGATATCCCTGACGATTGGTATTGTCCGATCTGTGGTGTGACCAAGGATCTCTTTGAACCACTTGATGATTGATCGGTATACAGACAAGGGTGTTTTCTTGGGCGGGGCCACTTACCCTTGATAGAAGCTCATTGAGTCGGGGATGATCTGATAGATCGGTGATGTTGACGTTATTGGATAGACGTCTACGGTGACGAGTGATGACTCGCCTTTGGTAGAGGATGATGTGGTGGAGTTGGTTTGAGTCGAGGTGATGACTCAACCTTGGGGATGGGAGGAGAGGGGAGTTATCGTTGTTGGCTACGCATACGGTTTGTGAGCATGTGCTCAAGTTTGAGTGCGTATTCTTCGACTTCGTCGACGATCTTTTTGGTGAGGTAACTGAGAACAGCGTGTGCGCTCAAGCATGGGATCGCGACAACGAGTCCGAATGCTGTTGTGTTAAGAGCGACAGAGATGTACTCAGCGAGTTTTTTGGCTTTTTCGTCAGCGGAGGCTTTATCGAGAGCCGCGAACGCTTGGATCAGACCAAAGATCGTACCGAGGAGACCAAGCATCGTCGCGACGTTGGCGACAGCGCTAAGCTGGTTGGTGCGTTTTTGTACTTTGGGAAGAACTTCGAGTTGTGTCTCTTCGAGCGCGTTTGCGATCGCTGTTGGACCTTTGTTTGCGCGTGCAAGACCAGCCTTGATGACTTTGGGCAATGCTGCGGCAGGAGCGGCGTTGCAAAGCTTGATAGCGCGGTCGATGTTGTTGGCCATGACCAACTTTTGGATCTGCGCCATAAACGCTTTACCATTGATATTGTATTTGAAGAACAAGAAGATAAATCTTTCTATGATCAACCCAAGCCCTACAACAGAGCACAGAGCGATCGGATGCATAAACATGCCGCCTTTAATGTAGAAGTCAGCGATTTGACCCATCATGGTTCGAAACCTCCTTAGTTAAACTCTTTGTAGCATCACGGTATATCATCTTTCCTTGGACCTCGCAAGACTCTTTTTGTTCCATCTGATCGTCTTTCTCTTGTGATGGAATACTTCTCTTTTGAAGTCATAGAGATAGATTGTTTCTTTGCACATCTTTTGCCACCTCACAGACAGGATAAATGGAGTGTCTGCTGACCTGACATGTGGAGTAGCGAGACTCCAACGCGCTGGTGTTACGAGTGTGGTGGCTCCACCTGTGTGCCCTTGGGTCACACATTTTTCACAACATACCACATTTTTGTTGTCTGGTACATCATTTGCTAAGCGAGTATACACATCCAGAGCGAAAATTGAAATTCGGTGGCTTTTGTGACAAAATCAATCCCATTGAATATTGATGCTTTGGTTTGGATCAAACCCATACCAAACAATTTAGGAGGTATTTATTGATGCGTCAGTTACGTTTTATGTTAGTGGGATTTTTTGTCCTCAGTCTCTCTGTCCTGACAACTGCTTGCTTCAGCATTGGTGGTCCTGGTAGTGGTACCGGTACTGGCAACGAGAGAAAGATCACAGGCACCTATCAATCCGATAGTGTTGTTGTTGTCTTCGCCGAAGATGGCTCATACAAGGTCTACGGTTCCAAAGAGAACTTCCAGGCCAACAAAGATCCCGACTCCGAAGCCGAGTACACGATCCTCGAAAAAGAGATCATCTTCAAAAATGATGAAGGCAACGAGATCCCCGAAAGAGGTATTCTCGGTGAAGACGACAAGAGCTTCACATGGGAACAATATCCCGGACAGACCTTTACTCGCTCCGAAAATTAATCACATCCCAATCCAAGTGCAGTTGTGTCTCCGCAAACTCCCCCGACCATCCTACATTCTCCCCAACTCCCAGCCGTATATCGTAGGTGACATCCTTGTGAAGCTCAGTTACTTGTGAGCTTGCAGCGGGTTCTTTGCGCCTTCACTTGCAACCACTCCTTCTACAAACCTCAATTTGATCCAGGCGCAGTTGCACTTGTGTCTTCGCAAAATGCACCCGAATACACGGCAACAATCCCTCATGGCAATACGTATGTCGCAAGCGACATCCTCTAATCGCTCGATTGTTCGGGCAATATATTCGGTTGTCATTTGCTTCATTCACTTTGCAACCACCCCTTCAACAAACCTCTCCATCCCCCTGAGCCTTCGGCCTTCCCCTATTTGATCCAGGGGCAGTTGCACTTGTGTCTTCGCAAAGTGCACCCGAACGTACATTACAATCCCTCATGGCAATGCGTATGTCGCAAGCGACATCCTTCACATGCTCGACTGCTCGGGCAATATATGCGGTTGTCATTTGCTTCATTCACTTTGCAACAACCCCTTCTACAAACCTCTCCATCCCCCTGAGCCTTCGGCTCTTCCCCCTTCCTCTCCATCCTCTGGA
>MDTC01166678.1_pt1 | contig 36072 bp, 28 predicted proteins | sample 811181 | NCBI WGS metagenome assembly MDTC01 (sample SAMN05326644, study PRJNA326480) | marine metagenome | isolation source: seawater | place: Pacific Ocean: North | collected 2011
ATACCGATTAACAGAATAATAAAGGGCACAGAGCGGGTGACATTCACCACAAAACCAACACATTGATAGCACCAAGGTCGAGGTTTTAAGTCTGGATGTCGCCACACAAAAAGCATAATCCCGACTGATAGCCCAAACCCGATACCCAATAGGCTGGAAACCAATACCATGACACAGGTCTGCCAGGTTGCGTATCCCAAAATTGCTATCATTGCTGCATTAAGCATAGCCTATCTCCTCAATCATGACGTTACGCTCACGCAAATACACCAACGCTTGTTTGACTAATTCAGGCTCACCGATAAATTGACACAAGACAAAACCCATCACAGCATGCCCAACATGATCGAGGTTAGCTTGAAGAATATTGACAGTGACATGAAGCTCGTCATAAAGCTCTGTTAGAATCGGCTTATGCGTTGCCTCACCCGTGAAGAGCAACCGTGCGACTAACGATAAATCCGGCCCTGGTTGATCCTGCAACGTTTCTTGGACAATCTCAGGCAAATCAGCATGCAGCGACGATAATGTTAGTCTACGCGTAATCGCTTCTTTAGGTTTAACAAATAAAGCTTCAACGGATCCTTCTTCCACCAGCTCACCGGCATGCATCACACCCACGCGATCAGCCACGGCTTTGACCACATCCATTTCATGCGTAATCCATAATAACGTTAATTGCATCTCACGATTAATTTTTTTAAGTAGCTGAATAATCGACTGCGTAGATTCTGGGTCTAAAGCCGATGTAGGCTCATCACACAACAAAACATCGGGATTAGTTGCTAAAGCTCGTGCAATCGCGACACGTTGTTTTTGACCACCACTGAGCTGACTGGGCGTCTGATCTTTATGCGCTGTTAAATCGACTAAATCTAACAAAGGCGCAACTCGCTCTTCAATAGCTTGTGTCGAATACCCTAATAACTGCAAGGGTAAAGCAACATTACCCCACACAGTTTTGGATTCGAGTAAATTAAAATGTTGGAAAATCACACCGATGCGTTTACGAAAATCGCGTAATTCACTCTTGGATAAGTCATCAATACGGGTTCCATCAACTTCAACATTCCCCTTATCAATAGATACCAGTTGATTGACACATCGCAACAAAGTACTTTTACCTGCACCACTTTTACCAATCACACAATAAATTTCACCGCGATCAACGTTCAAGCTTACTGATCTTATGATGGGAACTCGCTTACCTTGCTGGTAATAGGATTTTTGAATATTATTTAACTGAATCATCATGTCTCGCTTCGTTGTTCTACCACATGCCCTGTGGCTAATTTGTTTGGTGCTCTATTACCTTTTCCATAATGACAGCATCTTCGCGACCATCATCAGTGCGATAATAATCTCGTCTTTGTCCAACCGCTTTAAATCCTAACGACTGATAAAAAGCCAATGCCTGGGAATTAGATATTCTGACTTCTAAAAAAATACGATTTATATCCTGTTGCATTTTAGTCAATGCATGCTCGACCAATTGACGGCCGTATCCTTGCCCTTGAACTCGTTGACGTATTGCAACTTTGAGTATTTGCCCTTCTCCCACTTGAACTAACGAGACGATAAAACCTAATACGGCATTGGCGATATCTAATGAGCCTTGCTGCATCACCCATGCCTGGTAGTCCCCCTGCAAACAATCTTGAAAAATTGACTCACTCCAACTGTAAGGCATAACCATTTTTGCAATTTGTGTTACTACTGGCACATCACGAGACTGCATAGGACGGATAACAATGGGTATGTCGTGATTCATTATTTACTTACCCAGCCAGCGTGTCTGCTTGTAATGCTTGCAAATCACGCCAAACGATTTTTTTACACACTGGTTGATCTAACATATCTGATAAAGGATGAGTCACTAACAATCGATTCGCTAAATCATGTTGTCCTCGCCAACCGATATGCATATCCTCAGAATCCTCTAAAAATATTTGCATAGCCGCCACACCGAGAGCGATAAACACATGGGGCTGTGCATCTTGCAGTTCGCACAATGACATGCATTGACGTTCGATGATCTGTAATTTAACCGCTTTTATAATCTTGGTGAGTAACTTTAGTTCAGCTGTTGTTGGCTCGCTGTCACCTAAAAACCACATCCAACTGATACCTGACTCTTCACACCTGGTATGAACGACTCGATAAATAGAATCGTTAATTTCAGATGTGTATTCACTTTCCGTTGACTGGTTAGAGCGCCACACATCAATTCCCATCGCTTGTAGCACACCGACTTGGTCGTTACTCAATGACATTTTTGACCCTTTACAAAATTAGCTATCGGATTGTACAGGGAGTGCATCTTATCTGTCTAGCTTAGGACACAATCCAGAGCTGTCAGATATCGTTCTCTCAAACACTTTATGGTATATTTGCAATAAAGATCACTAACAAAATATCGATCGATGCAAAAATTCACACTTAAACCCTTGATTGCCGTCTTTCTGTGCCTTGTACTGGGCACTATTGGTGTCTTTTATTATCGTTACCAAGCCTATCACCCCAGTACAAATGATGCCTATATCCAAGCTCACATCATCCACATCGCGCCACAAATCGATGGGCGTGTTAAACGTGTTCTCATCAAGAATCACCAAACTATCAAGGCGGGACAATTACTCCTAGAAATTGATCCTCGTCCATTCAGCATTGCACTTAACAAAGCCAAAGCTAACCTTGCTAATACTCAACAAGATATAGAATCAAAAAACTCAGACATTAAAACTGCAGAAGCGAATGTGGCACAAGCACAAGCTGTCCTTGTGAATACACAAAAAAACACACAACGAATTCTTAGCCTCGTCAAACAGAAATTAGCTGCACCAGCTCAAGGTGATCAAGCAACCAGTGATCTCTCAGTCAGTCAAGCAGCTTTAGCACAAGCTAAAAGTGAACTTGCCTCAGCAAAGCAACAACTTGGCGATCCTGGTGCTCAAAATGCCGCTATTCAAGCTGCTAGAGCCGATGTTGAAACAGCAAAACTTAACTTACAGTACACTAAAATCACCGCACCTTGTGATGGCTATATAGCCAATTTTAGTACACGACCTGGCGATCAACTGACCGCATATAATTCGATATTTGCTGTGGTTGATGCTCATCATTGGTGGGTCGATGCAAATTTCAAAGAAACGCAGCTCGCACACATTCAGGTAGGACAAACCGCGACCATAACCACAGATCTATACCCCGATCACCCCTACCGTGGCACAGTTGATAGTATCAGTATTGGAAGCGGAAATAGTTTTTCCTTAGTTCCACCGGAAAATGCATCTGGGAACTGGGTAAAAGTCACACAACGTTTTCCCGTAAAAGTCATTATCGATAATACATCCATCTCGTTCCCATTAAGGTTAGGCGCAAGTGCAACTGTCACTATTGATGCCTCACAACCCAGCGTATGAGCAATTCATTCAAGACCCAAACAACAAACGTACGCACCTGGCTGATTGTTATCACTGTCATGACCATTGCCATCTTAGAGGTGCTTGATAGTACTGTTGTTAATGTTGCACTTACTGACATGATGGCATCATTGGGTGCCAACTCCGATCAAATCACCTGGATACTGACATCTTACGTGGTTGCATCTGCTATCATGATCCCACTAACTGGATTTTTATCCGATCGCATTGGAATGAAGCAATTACTCATTACCAATATTATCGGTTTTTTAACCTTTTCTTGTTTGTGTGGGTTAAGCAGTAGCTTAACCACAATGGTTATTTTTCGTTTATTTCAAGGGGCTTTTGGTGCTGCATTAATACCTTTGTCACAATCTGTATTACGGCAAAGCTTTCCACTCAACCAACAAGGTAAAGCAATGGCTATTTGGGGTATTGGCATCATGGTGGCCCCGGTTATGGGTCCAACCTTGGGCGGATATATCGTTGACATCTCCACTTGGCGATGGATTTTTTACATGAATGCACCGTTTTGTATCGTTGGTGCACTGATGGCATTGAAATTCATTCCGAAAACACCAGCACAATCTCGGCCATTTGATTGGGAGGGAATTATTTTCATGGTAATTGGTATTGGTTGTTTACAGCTATTCTTAGACCAAGGCAACACACAAGATTGGTTACAATCGAAAATAATCGTGACTTTTTTAGTACTGTGTATTCTTGGCTTAATTTTCTTTACCATCCATAGTCTCAAAACTCCAAAACCTGCAGTAAAACTGCAATTATTTTCAGATCGCAACTTTTTGTTATGTACGATTATTTTTGCTATCTACGCTGGATGTATTTTTGGGACACTCACACTTCAGCCCATCATGCTGCAAACGCTGTTTAATTATGATGCTATTCATGCTGGTCTTGTCGTTGCGCCCATGGGACTGTTGAGCGCATTAGCCATGGCCATTAGCGCGATCTTAATGAAACGCATTTCAGCAAAATACATCATCAGTGCTGGCCTCTTAAGTCTTAGTTATGGCGCTATGCAACTATCCCACATCACTCTGGATGCGTCCTTTCACACTATCGTCAAAGATAATCTCGCCTTTGGCTTTGGCCTCGGATTACTCATGGTACCTCTATCGGCGTTTGCACTAGCAACCTTAGATCGAAAAGATATCACTGATGGCTCAGGTCTATTTAGTTATGGTCGTATGTTAGGGACATCTATTGGTATTTCATTACTCAGCACGTTAGTCAGTCGCTTATCACAAATCAATTGGAACACCATGGGAGGGAACTTGAACCCATTCAATCCCAATCTGCAACAATGGGCGCAACAACAACACCTATCCTTGCAAGACCCATCCACAATTTCCCAATTACAAAATACTCTGCTAGCACAGGCATCACTGCAAGCATACATCGACGCTTATTACAGTGTAGCCATTGTTTTGATCTGCACAATCCCTCTCGCGTTACTTACAAAACATGTTAATTTAAACCAAGCAGACATAGTCACGCATTAAGATACTATCATCAACACACTCAATCTCTGCGACTGGAATACCCTCTCAAAATTGCGAATTAAGCATTGCTCGAAAAACATTCATTATCAACTACTCAATAAAAAATTGCGTTTTTTTGTACTATAATTAGTGATGTCAATTATCAAAGGAGTTTAATTATGAAGATTTTAATAGCCTCATTAACCGTATTAGGTTTTGTGTTCTCAGGTCCGTCGTTTGGATGCACTTCATGAGGATGTCATTCCAACGCTAGCACACCATCTGATTCTAATCTAGATTCCAAACTCAAGTCGGTTTCCAAAAAAACAGAAAAAGCCTCTTAAGCTATCGCGTTAAGCAACACAACAACTGGTATTGATGTCGAAGCTGACCTGATAGTTTCAACAGTAAGAGTCGACATTGAGGAAAACTAAACATCAAAATATCAATTGGAAAATATTGACAAAATTATTACTTTAAAAGTGATATCTAAGTGTCAACCTAGCCTAACTACTGAGAAAAAATCTCTGATTCTCTCTCAATAGCCAGGCGTGCGCCTAGTCGTAAAAAATATTGCGTTTGACACACATTATTCAAACGCAAGAAAATATGCAGACAAAGCATGAGATCACTGAATGTGAGCAGATGTAGGAATGGATACCACTGCTGTAAAACATCAGTCAACGGCCTTGACTTTCAGTTAATTTGATGAAAAATTACCCCTCCGTTAGAGCCATTACCCCAGAGAGCCAATGTCTTCCGTCAAATCATCGCTATCGCCTTTTGATACTCAAACCGAATCCATAGAACAACTCATTGAATTCCTTGGGGAAAATCCCAATCGTGAAGGGCTTGTGGGCACACCTCAACGTGCTGTTAAAGCCTTACAATTTTTAACTAAAGGCTACCATGAAGATTTAGATACCATCATCAATGGAGCTCTCTTCTCTTCCGATATGGATGAAATGGTTTCGGTCAAAGGTATTGAGTTTTTCTCGCTTTGTGAACATCACCTGTTACCTTTTATTGGTACCTGCCACATTGCGTACATTCCGCAAGGTAAAGTTTTAGGACTCTCTAAATTCGCGCGTATTGTTGAACATTTCTCTCGGCGTCTTCAAATTCAAGAACAACTCACAGAAGATATTGCTAATACTGTGGCAGACATTACTGGCGCTAAAGGTGTTGGTGTGATAATTGAGTCTCAACATTTATGTATGATGATGCGTGGGGTTGAAAAACAGCAAGCTTCGATGATCACCTCCAAAATGGTTGGACTGTTTAAAACTGATCAGAAAACTCGAACCGAGTTTCTGTCTTTAGTGAAATAATAAGATGTCGGTAATACTAACCTTGACAGCTCTCAAGAAGACTGGTCTTTTGATATAAGTACATCCACTTTCTCATTTAATCGCTTGATTTCATCCATAAGTGAATCCATAGAAGCAATGGCACGCTTTTCACGGTCTGCCTCGCTAATGGATAGATTCTGACCCACTACACGCTGCTTTTTTACCTCATGAGTCAGCCATGCTGATAATCGAGATGTAATCGATACGAACATGGCAATCGCGATAATCATAAGAAATATCCCAATCAGTCGACCCAAAACCGAGATTGGTACAATATCACCATAACCCACTGTCGTTACAGTCTGAGCTGCCCACCATATGCCATCAAGTGGCGTATGCACCGCAGGGTCTATAAAACTGACGATAAGACCAAAGAGCACCGTAATGATAATACTCACAAAAAAGATTGCAGCCATGTTGTTGAAAAAATAATACCGACTCACTACCCGCATCGACGGCATCATAGCAATAAAAATCATAAAAATTCGAACAACCTTGAGAGGAAAAATCAATAGTGTTGCATGAAAGGTGTCACCAAATACCAATAAAAAAATCACCAGCAACATCATCCAATTACTACGAATGAAATACCATCGATTTTTAACACACACGACTAAGCTGATGTATTCGATAAACACTAGAATTTGGAACATCTTCTCAATCAGATAAGCGAGTTGCTGCTTCGAAGAGAAATGCAATGCCGTATCATCTGCAAAAAATAATCCGATAATAATACTGATCAAAATTGAAAAAGAAAAAAAATTCTCTAACCTTTGAGTCAAAAAGCGCTCTGAGTCTGCCACCCCTGCAACACCCCAGCGAACATTCCATTGCGACATGTGAACTCTCCGTGGTCACTTTTAAAAAACACTGACATTATATCGAATATTCAATCATTTAACGACTTTTAGTAAAGTCAGAACGTCAGGTTTACAGAAAGAATGATGTCTTTAAGGAATTTTTAAGTCAGTTAGCTTACAATGACTTTTTTATTGATGTCAGCAAATCACACTATGCCGCAATTATCCGTTACTCGTATTGTCTTCTGCTTAACACCACTAGCCATAGCTTTAGCTTTTGCAATGGATATTTACATCCCAGCTGTACCCACACTAACACGCAGCTTTCATGTCTCGATTGCACAGATGCAACTGACGCTCAACCTATTCATGCTTGTTAGTGGCTTTTCTCAACTATTTTTTGGTCCATTAACCGATCGCTTTGGAAGACGTCGTATCACTTTCCTGACCATCTGTATATTTACAATAGCTAGTATGATTTGCTCTCAAGCAGACACACTATCAGCTTTGATCTTAGGGCGTACTCTGCAAGCCATTGGCTCTTGCGGTATGTTGGTTCTAAGCTTTGCCATTGCTAGGGACCTTTGTAACGACCAGAAGCTTGCGAAGGTGTATAGTTACTTAAACGGAGCGATTGCAATTTCACCAATGTTTGGTCCCTTTATAGGCAGTTATCTTGATGTACATTTTGGGTGGCCCGCGACTTTTGAAAGCCTTCTAGTCATCAGTATTCTTGCAGGCAGCCTGTATTTTATGTTCATACCTGAGAGTTGGCCCCAATCACGACGCCAACCCATCACTTCGAAACTTTTATCCTCCTACTTAATTATTTTTAGTCATCGTACGTTTTTTATCTACACCCTGACGAGCGCTTTTGGTCTCTCTTACTTATTTATCTTTTGTGCAATATCACCAATATTAATCATCACGTTACTCCATGTCCCCGAACTACATTATGGCTATTATTTCTGCTTTATGGGTATTTCACTATTTCTAGGTAGCCTAATTTCTGGAATGATTGTTGAAAAAATTGGTATATTTAATACCGTACTCTATGGGTTGCTTATCACATTCCTAGGTGCAATTTTTATGCTAGCCATCAATCAGTTCTATGGGCTGACACTGTATGGCTTTGTGTTACCTATGGTAATTATTGGTATTGGCGGTACATTTTGCTTAGGGGCCGGTAGTGGCGGCTCCATGATTCCTTTTAGCCACCAATCTGGTATGGCTGCTGCATTAGGTGGTGCTTGTCGGTTTTTATATGCGGGCTTCATCGGATTAATCATCGCAAAACACATACACTCCACATTACCCTTAGCGATCCCTGCATGCATACAAAGTCTAGCAGGCATCTGCTTACTCTATTATTATCGTCATCAACTGCGACTCATCGAGCAAATAATACGAAATTAATCTGAGATTATCTGATGATATGGCTCTACTGAATAAGAGGCCAACTAATGCAAAGTATCCTTCCAATGTGCACCGTCGGAGGTATCGGTGGGCCAACTGCTAGCAAAGACAGCATGTACATCTGAGCGGCGCTAGAAACCTGGTTGTACGATGAGCGGCGCATCGGTTCCCCTACACAGCAACTTGTAGCAAGCGCTTTTAGTGGTCGCGTCTAAACCAAGAACCCTTAATCTATAATTTATTTGCCGCAAACTAGTAAGTAGTGTGGTGCTGTTATTCTTGCTGACCACCAACCGTCATACCATCCACTTTCAAGGTTGGCTGACCAACACCCACCTCTACCGACTGACCATCTTTACCGCACATACCCTGCCCTTTATCGAAATCTAGATCATTACCCACCATAGACACTTTATGTAAGACCTCAGGGCCGTTACCAATTAATGTCGCCCCTTTAACAGGGTGTGTCACTTTACCATCTTCAATTAGATAAGCCTCACTGGCACTAAAGACAAATTTACCAGACGTGATATCGACCTCCCCACCGGAAAAATCAACGGCATATATCCCACGCTTAACCGACGCAAGGATTTCATCTGGCTCACTCTCACCAGGTAACATGTACGTATTAGTCATCCGTGGCAGAACTAATGAGGCATATGACTCACGACGCCCGTTACCTGTTGATTTTTTTCCCATCAGTCTCGCGTTGAGGCGATCGTACATGTAACCTTTTAAACGACCCTTCTCAATTAATACCGTACACTGTGATGATGTTCCTTCATCATCAATCGTCAGTGATCCTCGGCGATCAACGATTGTTCCGTCATCAACAATGGTACACAACGGTGAAGCTACCATGTCTCCCATACGATGGCTAAATGCAGAGCTTCCTTTACGATTAAAGTCAGCCTCTAACCCATGACCCACTGCTTCATGCAATAATACTGCAGGCCATCCAGGCGCTAACACCACAGGCATCATTCCTGCTGGGGCCGGTATGGCTTCTAAATTAGTACAGGCTTGCCTCACTGCTTTTTCAACGTATTGCATAGCCACATCATCATCCATAAAAAACTGGTAATCCGTACGACTTCCACCACCCGCATTACCCACCTCTCGCTGCCCATTATGCTCAACAACAACACGAACAGAACAAGATACCAATGGGCGAATATCTGCCGCTAACACACCATCGCTATTGAGCACTAACACGTTATCGTATGATGCTGATAAATGCGCTGTTACTTGCTTTACTCTGGGATCTTTTGCTCGCGCCACAGCATCAATGCGTTGTAATAACGTCACCTTTCTCTGATCTGATAATGAAGTGAGCGGATTGGAAGAAGCATACAACGCTTTGGGAGCTGTAGGATTTAATAGGGCAATTCCTCCTGTTTGACCACTTTGAACGATCGAACGCGCAGATGAAACTGCATTGTTCAATGCGATTTTAGAGATATCATCCGCATAAGCAAAACCCGTTTGAGAACCACTTATCACACGTAAACCGAAACCACGCTCCATATCAAAGTCAGCTTGCTTAACAATACCTTCATCAAGTAACCAACTCTCTTCAACAGAGGCCTGCAAGAAAAGATCCGCGAAATCCACAGCGGGTGACATTGACTGACCTAACACAGATTCTAATAATCCAACGTCTAAGTGGTCTGAGCCTAGTAAGTCATTAGTGACCTGTTGAATAATATCCATGCAATCTACCTCATTTATCTCAATGCATTTCTAGTAAAATTGGTGATTTCACCGTCGCAACATGACTGCCTGCATTCCGACCACTAGTAATGGCCAGATGCAATATCCCGCTATCCATGGTGACAACCAAGACCAGGCACTCATCGATAAACCAACTTGAGCGAATACAGTCCACTGCAAACCATTAAATAGCACAACTAATAAAGCAACAACCAGACCTTGCTGCCAAATAGGTAGCGCACTTAACACTTTTCTCCACCTTAAGACAGCAAACATCATGATGCTATAAATCATTGCATGCAACCCAAGCAATGAACCCAAAGATAAATCCGTTAACAACCCTATAAAAAACACGGAAACTAATCCTCGCGGTGTATTATCTATCAAAAACCAGTAAATTAGCACTATAAACACACCATCAGGTAATACCGCATGCCAAACGTGCGAACGAGGAATAACATTCCACATCATGGCAACCAGTAGTGATAGGCACCAGATACAACGAATGCGCCACTTCTGACGGTGAATATCATAATCACTGGTGATCATCTGATTGCTCTCTTGTTGAATTTGGCCAAGCTAAAACAACTTGTTCGGATCGATCCAGGTGTGCCAGGATTGACAAGGTAATATTTGAATGATAACTGCCCTTGATGGGTTTAATTCTGATCACACGCCCCACAGGGTAACCCGCTGGAAAACGCAAGCCAAACCCAGATGACACGAATAAATCGCCCACTTTAACATCTTGCTCGCCATAACCGTTGACTAATTGTAATGCATGGGAGTGCCCCAGGCCTTGAGCGACGGCACGAACACCACTACGCTGATCTAAGACAGGTATAGCAAACTGTTTATCTGAAATTAATAAGACTTTGCTGGTGCTATTCGTTAAGCCAACAACCTGACCCATAACACCGTGCGCATCTAAAACAGGCTGCCCTAATGACACACCAAATGAACGACCTTTGTTTAACATCACCTGATCTAGTGCTGGATCTAAATCAATCGAGAGTAATTGAGCCACTTTAACCTTTCCCTCAACGGTATCCGTCGATTTTAATAGCTCTTTTAGTTGAGTATTTTCTCGCTCCAGTAGCAACATATGATGTAATTTCGCTTGCAGAAGAAGTTGCCTCGCACGCAAGCTAGCATTTTCCTCAATCAAAGCCTGCTGTGAAGTAATATTCGAGGCTATCCATTGGGAAACATGAATAGGAAAACCAACCAATCCTCGCACTGGCGCTATTATAATTTCAGCTTGATCACGCCAGTGATGAAAAGTCATAGACTGATAGTCAAAGACCATGAGAATAATTGCCAAAACAACACAACAAGCGCATTGAATCAATGAAGCAGAGGTTCTCCGAAACAGTGTTTTCATACGTGCTCTATCCTTCTGCTATGGAAGCATTGCTCTAAAGACTAATCATGATGTCTTAACTAGCATTTCACGCTGTTCAATGGTCTGGCGATGATGAGCATAGTATGCCGCGCCTAATAGGACATGCGGCGGTTCAATTAAACCAAAGACAGGAATTGACTCACGAAAGTCGGCGTACACCGATGAAGAAGATAATCCTCGCTGTAAATAGTCACGATATTGATCTGAAAAGATTTGAGGTACGCGCTCGACTAAACCACCTGCCATCCAAATACCACCCGAAGGCATAAAAGCTAATTGAACTGTGCAAAGAAATAATCCTAAATACCAGGTGTACAATGACAATGTCTTCTGAGTAATATCGGAGTCTTGAGCAACCTCAATCTGCACTTGACGAGGTGAAACAGGTTCTTTCAGACCGGCAGAGAATTGATGCAATAAAGCCAAGCCGCGACCAGACAAAACGGTCTCAAAAGACACCGGTAATTCTGGGTAATGAGACTGTAAAAAAGCTAGCCATGCGGTATGGCGCTCCATATCCTCTTTACTAGCAAACGGTGGGCAAGATAGACCAATGTGACCCATTTCGTTATGACCCAACCATAACTCACCACTGGGTAACATGACACCATCCTTCAACCCTAAACCCGTTCCCATACCAAAAGCTATACGACGCCCGTGTGGGTCCATTGTTCCTGAATTGATCGTAATAATACCCTCTGAGTAACACCGACCCGCGTCAATGAATCCTCGGCAAATCACTGGCGTGTAATCATGCACAACGCTTAATTCAGGCCAATGCTCACGTGACGCCATCGTACCTAAATGCATTTCAAACGGATAAGGATTTGCATTGACAAGCTTCTCTCCATCATAAAGGCCTGCACCGGCAATACACATCGCATCTGCCTCAGAGAAACGAAGGTCTAAATGTGTTTCAAAGCGCTCAACCATGGCCTCAAGTGAATCAACCTCTGTTAATCTAACTGTATCAGTTTTAACGATAGAATAGACTTCATCCTCAGTCACTGAAACATGTGCTGCGGCGCACTTAGTACCACCCAGATCCCAAACAATGTAAGAACGCGTGCTCATAGATCCACTCTCTATTAAATGATCTTGAATTGATTGATTGTATAAAACAGACGTTACTCGTGTGCTAGCAGGTTACCACCACCAAGCATTTCGACAAGCTCTAAAGCACGACCACCACCACGAGCGACACAGGTTAGAGGATCTTCTGCCACTAATACAGGCAGACCAGTTTCCTCCATCAGTAACCGGTCTAAATCTTTTAGCAAGGCACCGCCTCCAGTTAACACCATCCCACGCTCAGCGATATCTGATGCCAACTCGGGTGGTGCTTGCTCTAAGGCTGCTCTAACTGCTCCCACAATGCCGGTTAAAGGCTCTTGCAGAGCTTCCAAAATCTCATTGCTATTGAGTGTAAAACTACGAGGCACACCTTCAGCAAGATTACGCCCACGCACTTCCATTTCTTTGACATCACTCATCGGGAAAGCAGTCCCAATGTCTTGCTTGATGCGCTCTGCTGTTGTTTCGCCAATCAGTGAGCCATAGTTGCGACGAACGTAATTAACAATCGCTTCATCAAAACGGTCACCACCAATTCTTACAGATTGTGAATAGACAACCCCATTTAGAGAGATGATAGCAACTTCAGTTGTACCACCACCGATATCGACTACCATAGACCCTGTAGCTTCATCCACTGGCAAGCCGGCACCCATTGCAGCAGCCATAGGCTCTTCGATCAAATAAACTTCGCGTGCACCAGCACCCAGCGCAGACTCTTTGATGGCACGACGTTCAACTTGGGTAGAACCACATGGCACACAGACCAAAACACGCGGACTAGGACGTAAAAATTTCGTTTCATGCACTTTGTTAATGAAATGTTGGAGCATTTTTTCGGTCACATGAAAATCAGCAATTACACCGTCCTTTAAGGGACGTGTAGCTTTGATATTTCCAGGTGTTCGACCTAACATTCGCTTTGCCTCCGAACCTACTGCTGCCACACGACCTTGACCGGAAGACATGTCTTGACGCAATGCGACCACAGAGGGTTCTGCTAATACAATACCCTGATCACGAACATAGATGAGTGTGTTAGCTGTTCCAAGATCGATTGAAATATCATTGGAAAACAGACCGCGAAGCTTTTTAAACCACATAATTTGTACTCTAATTTTACAGTGTTAGCAGTAAGGCCTTGTTGACCTCTCGAATTTTTCGACTCGATACTGTAACTGATAAAAGGACACCCGTCGAGCCCTCCCGAGCTATTATTGAACCCTGTGAATAATGGCTCAAGACTTCACTTTTACGACACCAAAAGATATCAGGTAAACACTACGCTTCAAGGCACACTTAAAACTTCACTTCATCACAGGACTCGACTATCATCGCAGACATATTCCATCATCAGGATAAGACATGACTCTCTCCACTGAAGAACTCGCACAACTGGCCAATTTAGCAAAACTGGAAATAGACGGTGTACACACTGACCAGCTTCAAAAAAAAATTGATTACTTTCTCACTTTAGCCCATCGTCTCACTGAGATAGAGCTCCATGATACTCAGCCTCTGACTCATCCTCTCGACGTATATCAGCCCCTACGCAAGGATACCGCAACAGTTGACGCGGTTGTCCACAACGAACAAACACCCACAGTGCATGTCCGCGATAGTCTCTACATAGTACCTGCCGTTCTAGAATCATCTAACTAGGAAATAACCATGCATCACACCCAAACATTAACCGAATTAGCCGATGATTTAGTACAAAAACGGGTATCGTCTCGTGAACTCACGCAACACTACCTCGACCGCATCCGCCATTTCGACACGAATCTTAATAGTTTTATAACCGTTACTTCCGAGCAAGCACTTCAACAGGCTGACGCCGCAGATCAAAGACGCGCTCAAGGACAAGCACATCCTCTTACGGGAATCCCACTGGCTCACAAAGATAATTTTTGCACAAAAGGAGTTAAGACCAGTGCTGCCTCTAAAATGCTTGATAACTTCATTGCGCCCTACAACGCAACCATCATCGATCGCTGCGAGCAAGCTGGGCTTGTGATGCTAGGAAAAACAAACCTTGATGAATTTGCCATGGGTAGCACGAATGAAACCAGCTACTTTGGTGCAGTCAAAAATCCATGGAACCCTCTGCATTCACCAGGTGGCTCTTCTGGCGGATCTGCTGCCGCTGTGGCAGCTCGTCTCGCTCCTGCCGCAACAGGCACTGATACTGGTGGGTCAGTTCGACAGCCTGCTTCATTCTGCGGTCTCACCGGTATCAAACCAACGTATGGGTCTATTTCTCGATTTGGCATGATAGCATTTGCATCTAGCCTAGATCAGGCAGGCATCTTGGCACACACTGCTGAAGATTGCGCGTTATTACTCAATCTCCTAAGCGGACATGACCCCAAAGACTCAACCAGCTTCACGCAACCCTTACCTGATGCAACCAACACACTCACAGAATCCATACAAGGGCTCAGTATTGGCATACCCGAGGAATATCTCTCTAGTGATTGTGATCCTGCGATTGCTGATGCTATCTCGCACGTTGCTAGTCAACTGCAATCACAAGGTGCGAAGCTGACCAGCGTGAGCTTACCTCACGCCGAATACGCACTCAGCTGCTATTACACGATTGCTCCAGCCGAATGTTCCTCAAATCTATCGCGTTACGATGGAGTCCGGTTTGGTTATCGTTGTGATAACCCAAAAGATCTCGAGGATTGCTATCGCCGCTCGCGTAGTGAAGCCTTTGGTGACGAAGTACAACGACGTATCCTTACAGGGACCTATGTCTTATCGGCAGGTTACTACGATGCTTACTACGTCAGAGCACAAAAGGTACGTCGATTAATTCGAGACGATTTTATGACAGTATTTAAAACCGTTGATGCTCTTTTAACACCGACGACTCCCTCAGTTGCATTGGCTCTCAAATTATCCGGTGAACATGCTCAATCTGACCGATACACCACTGCGGTCAATCTCGCTGGGCTACCCGCTTTGAATCTACCTTGTGGCCATCATCAAGGCTTACCTATCGGTGCGCAATTAATCGGACCGCACATGTGCGAGCATCGCTTACTACAAATCGCTCATCAATATCAACAACACACGGAATGGCACAACAACATTCCTACTCCGTTTCAATATCAGGAGATTACAGTATGAGCTGGGAAACCGTCATAGGGCTAGAAGTTCATGCCCAATTAAGGACCGAATCAAAACTCTTCTCGTCCTCAGCAACTAGCTTTGGTGCTGAACCTAATCATCATGCTTCTATCATTGATTTAGGCTTACCAGGAACCTTGCCTGTAGTTAACCAAAAAGCCATTGAGCTGGCTGTGCGTTTTGGTTTGAGTATCAATGCACAAATCACTCGACAATCGGTGTTTGAGCGCAAAAATTACTTCTACCCTGACTTACCCAAGGGATACCAAATTTCACAATTGGAATACCCTATTGTGGAAGGTGGCTATGTGGATATTGCTGTGAATGATAATACCAAACGCATTCGCATTAATCGCGCCCATCTTGAGGAGGATGCTGGTAAATCGATTCATGATGGATGGTCAGGAGAAACCGGTCTAGACTTTAATCGTGCTGGCACACCTTTACTTGAAATTGTTACCGAGCCAGACTTTCGCTCTGCCAATGAAGCTGTGACATACCTCAAGAGCTTACACCAGCTAGTGCGCTACCTTGGCGTTTGCGATGGTAATATGCAAGAGGGTTCATTTCGTTGTGATGTCAACTTATCCATCCGACGTCATGGTGATGATACGCTGGGGACACGCACCGAAATTAAAAACTTAAACTCTTTTCGATTCATTGAGCAAGCCATCTTATTTGAACGTGATCGTCAAATTGACACCCTAGAGCGTGGACAACGCATCGTACAAGAAACTCGATTATATGATCCACAAAAAAATCTAACTCGTACGATGCGTAGTAAAGAAGAAGCTAACGATTATCGGTATTTCCCAGACCCAGACTTACTACCCGTTGTCGTTGAAGAAGCGACCATTGATCAGATTCGAAAAGCACTACCTGAGCTACCTGCAGCGAAGTACCAACGCTATACTGAAAGCCTAAAACTATCATCTCACCATGCTCACCAGCTGATTCAACATCTAGAAACATCGACTTACTTTGAACTCACGCTAGCGGCAATGACCGAACCACATCCAACCTTAGTCGCCAATTGGATTAATGGCGAACTCACTGCAATGTGTTATCGTGAAAACCATCGAGTCAGCACATGCCCAATTCAACCACAACGTCTTGCTGAGCTGTTACAAGCCATCCAAAATGGTATTATTTCAAACACCATAGCACGTGAAGTGCAGCAACATTTGTGGGCAAACCCCAATGATAATGCGACCCAATTCATAAAAGCACAGGGACTAGCACAAATTAATGACAATACTGAACTCGCCACTCTCATTGATGAGATCATTGCTGAATTCCCAGAACAGGCGCATCAGTTTAGAGCGGGCAAGGATAAGCTACTGGCATTTTTTGTTGGGCAGGCAATGAAACGTACACAAGGCAAAGCTAATCCTGCAACCGTTAATTCACTATTGCAAGAACGACTGCGCTGAGCAGGGTAAGTCTACTTAAACCAGCTTGTTTACAATATTGGTAGATAGTTAGATGATTACAATTCTTGATATCAATTACTTAGATCTGAGTAATGGACTGAAATGATGACTCAAGGATTTAGATTACCCGCTAAAGTATTCAAAATAATTGCTTCAGCGATTGCTATATCACTATACTCTTTCAGTACGATTGCCAAACCACCTTGCCAAATAATTATTGATGCTGGAAGCAGCGGAAGCCGTTTATTTGTATATCGAAGATTAAACAACGGATGGGTTCCAACTAGAGGAAAAAAGACCTCAGCATTAGCAGACAGTATTCGCGAGGTTAATGGTAAGAGATGGAGTGATCGATCCAAAACTCTATCTGATATCATCGAATTAATCGACTCTGCACCCACATCAGACTGTAAGCTTGACTCCATTTCTGTACTCGCTACTGCCGGAATGAGATTAGCTGAGGCAAAACACCCCAACAGAAGTACTTTATTTTGGAGCCAGTTAAAAAAATCGATACGTGAACAAGCTGGTGAAGAAGTCACTATCACAGCACGTACTCTTACAGGATTTGAGGAAGGAATTTATGCCTGGCTAGCGACCAAAGAAAAAGAAAAAAATAATCAATTTGGGCTCATCGAGATGGGTGGTGCTAGTGTGCAGATTATATTTCCTTGTAAAATGTGCAAGGACACAAAACGCGTTCTAATTGACAACAAAATAACCCCATTTTTTGGCACATCGCTTCTTGGAGCTGGGGCTAAAGAGGCCTACAAACTTCATCATAAGAAATCTGTATGCCGTCAACAGGCAGGGGTAAATAATCCTAATTGGAAAGTAGAAAATTGTCTCCGGTTGAAAGCCAATCAACGAAATAGCTACACACTTATAGACACACATAACCATAGGGGAGAAGATCCATTAACGCAAAACCAATCTGTTGTTTTACCCTTATCAAAGAATCCATCACTAAGATGGGTTTTACAAGGTGGCTTCAACTATTCACAACCTACAGAAATTATTAAATGCTACCAAACTCGATCACCATGCTCACGACCTGTGACTTCATGCTTTCAGTCTATCTATGCACAATTCTTGCTTGACGTTGTTGGTATCAACTACGAACAGGCGACAAAACAAGATTTAAGTTGGACTCTAGGAGCTGCTATTTGCGACTCAACTAACTGCTTAAGAGGAGAAAAATATAATCGGAAGTGTTTATGGATGAAAGATAATCAGTGTATTAGTTAATTTAAATAAATAAAGATACGTCAAATGCTGATTAACACAAAATAATCAACAGCAGGTAATAAGCGATTAGATGAATCAATATTAGTAACAGTCTTTCAAGAATGACAAACTATCAATAAAATCACCTCGATTTATTAACACCAATAATCATGATAATCTTATTGCATTATTGATATTGGATAAAAAATCATGGGCCATCAATCAATCGGGGATATCATTGTCATCGGAGGGGGTGGCTTAGGCGGTTATAGCCAGAACTTTTTCATAGAAGACTACATACTTAAACAAGCACGACGCGACAACCCTTCAATTTGTTTTATACCCACAGCATGTGCAGAAAATGATGCTTATATTGCGCGATTCTTTGAAGTCTTCTCATCCTTTCAATGTCGACCTAGTGTATTAAGATTCTTCAGTCGAACTCCTGATGTTGAGTCAGTCATTCTAAACAGTGACATTATCTATGTCGGTGGCGGTAATACGAAAAGCATGCTCGCTGTCTTTGAAACATGGGGAGTAGACGATTTATTAAAACAAGCTAATCAACAAGGTAGCGTATTAACCGGCGTCAGCGCAGGAATGATATGCTGGTACGAGCAAGGCATAACAGATTCCTATCAAGATCGAATGGATATCCTACCATGCCTATCCATGCTCCCTGGATGTGCGTGCCCTCATTATGACAGTGAAGGCGATCGTCAACCATTGGTTCATAAACTTCTTCAAAATGATGATATTCAAGAATGTATAGCGGTTGAAGATGGTGCTGCTGTCCATTACAAAGAACATCAATATTATCAATCGATCGCTTTTCAGCCTAATAAAAATGCCTATACCGTTAAGTTGATTAATGGAAATATTTCTGAAGAAAAACATGAGATGCAGTCACTATACTAAATGAGCCACTGAAGCAGCTATATTTATTCGCTCGTCTTACTATAAATAGTAAATCATGGGAGCTATATTAGTGCAGTGAAAACGTGAGTTATCATCAGTTTTTTTATCTTTATTAAGTTAATACGCCTCATATAAATCCTTTGGTAGGCAAACCTGAAGTTATCTTCGCAAAGATGTCACACAGTCAAGTTTTCTCGTACCTCAATTCGAATCTGATTGAGTTGATAATTTTTATTTATATAAATAATATGAATGACCAATATAGGGCTAGAGTTCTGTTAAATAGGGAAAAAATACAGATGAATCTAAATGAAATTAATGTAGCATTTAGATCATTTGAAAATCTTGAAAAGTTCTTTGAAAGTAGTGTGACTTTACTTACCACCCCTACTGCTAATACTGTAAGCGCATTTAGTCCTTTTAATATTGGAATAATGTTAGATATTGAAAATAAAGAAACATTTGGGAAAACTATACTTACAGTAATTCATATTAGAGAGCCCCCCTTAAGTGTTTTATTTGTTACATCTAGGAAAATACCCTTCGGCATGCAATAACTTATACTATCTAGAAAAAAGTCTATAATGATATCAACTAAGCTATCACTGGTGCTTTATCGACATATGATCGGTGCAATAAGCATGCCATATCCTTCATTCTATCTTGCTGAACAATCCAGGTCATGCGGGCATCACTCGATACAAACCACCTTACAAGGATACCTTGGTCACAGGCTAACGAAAACACCTCTGTTGCCACTGATGGTCGAGACATCAAATCGTCTCCCACCATTGATACTTTAGCTAATCCTGACTGTGTTTTGACATTCTGTAAATTAAACTCACCTTTTAACTGCGATACAATTTCATATGCTTGCTGAGCATCTGACTCATCCACGGTAAAATTTAAATCAGAAGAGTGTGCATCCTTCATGTGACTCTGTATCACGAGATCAATATCAATCGCTGAGCGTTTCATCGCATTACGCAACACCTCTATTAGAATACTCCAATCTATCAAGCCTGATAACGTTAACTGAACTTGATTTGATTGACAGGCAATACCCAGCGTTGAGTCACTACCTTGTTGCGTATTAACTATCAGAGTCCCTTCATCTGGTTCAAACGTTGACGCAATTCGCAAGGGAATATGATGTTGGTAGCAATAATCTAATGCTTGTTGCTGCATCACCTTCGCACCTAACTTTGCCATCATGCACATGTGTTTTAGACTGATTTGTGATAACCGAGTGGCTTTAGTTACTAAACGAGGATCAACGGAATAGACACCATTGACATCTGTATAAATATAACAAGCCTCTGCCTGTAGTACCCCAGCTAACACAACTGCTGTCATATCCGAACCACCACGACCTAAGGTTGTGATATCACCCAACGTATTTTGACCTTGAAAACCAGTTATAACCACCACTTGTCCTGCTTTTAAGTGCGACTGAATACGCGACGCATCGACTGATTCAATATGCGCCTTGTTATGCACCTGATTAGTCCGAATTCCAGCCTGGATACCTGTCAATGATACTGCCGGTATAGATTGCTGAATTAACAACAAACTCAGCAAAGCAGCACTTGTTTGCTCTGCCGAGGATAATAAAGCATCGTACTCACGAGGATCAGGCAAAGCTGATATCGCCCTAGCTGATTCCACTAAGCGATCCGTGTGGCCAGCTGAGGCCGATACAACAATCACTAACGATTGGCCAGACTGATACGCTCGTGAAATGATATCAGCCACAAGTCGCATACACGACAAATCAGCTAGGGAAGAACCACCAAACTTCTTAACAACCAACGACATGGTACTTCCTTAAACCTTGACACTAACAAACATCAACGCAACGCTGCTTTACCCAAGGTACCACAGAACCAAGCGCGGCTTCTAAATTCTCAGGCTGATCGCCGCCACCTTGCGCAAAGTCAGGTCGACCTCCACCCTTGCCACCCACTTGCTTGGCAACGTGCAATAAGAGGTCACCTGCTTTAAACGTCTGTGTGAGATCTTTGCTAACACCTGCAACTAAATGAATCTTCTCCTCATTGACCAAAGCAATGACAATCGCATACGTCTCAAAGCGTGATCGTAACTGATCTAAAAAGTCCCTTAATACACCTCGATCAATCTCTGTGACAGCCTGAGCAAGTACTTGTACACCTGATATATCAGTGGCTTGCTGGCTGAATCGCTCCGCCTGCTGCACCATAGTAATGCGCTGCATATCTTGAATCTGACGTTGCTGATCTTTCTGATTCATCAGCAGTTGGCTCACCTTTCCAACGAGTTCAGATTCCTTAACACTCAAATTGTGAGAGAGTTGCTTCAGGGTTTTACGCTTTGCTTGTAACCATGCGATCGCATAACTACCAGTCAATGCCTCAATACGACGCACACCCGCTGCCGTTGCTGACTCTGATGTTATGATCAGCAACCCGATATCACCTGTTCGTTCAACGTGCGTTCCACCACATAATTCTTTTGAACCAGGGCCCATTGTGATCACACGAACATTGTCATCGTATTTTTCGCCAAACAATGCCATTGCACCTGATGCTTGTGCATCTTGCATTGACATAACGGCCTGCTCAACCACATCGTTTGCACGAATCATAGCATTCACTTGATCTTCTATGGCACACCATTGCTCAGCCGTTAGTGCCTCTGGATGTGAAAAATCGAATCGCAAACGTTCCGCTTCTACCAAAGAACCTTTTTGAAAAACATGTTCGCCCAATTGATCACGCAATACCGCGTGCAGTAAGTGGGTAGCAGAATGATTGCGCATAATATCCTGACGTGCACGGTCAACCTCAGCATCAATTGACATTGAAGTGTGCATGGTACCCGACATCATCCGCCCAACGTGCAAGATTGCTTTGCCATGTTGCTGAGTCGTGAGTACGTGAAATTTCATGTTCTCTGCAATCAAGAAACCACTATCACCAACCTGACCACCCGACTCTGCATAAAAAGGTGACTGATCTAAAACAACGATTCCTTCTTCGCCCTCGTGCAGTTCTGTCACTGGCAAATGATCATGTAGCAGTGTAGTCACCGTTGCTTGAGTACTTAATTGATGATAACCAACAAATTTTGTCTGATCACCGATATGGACATGTTGCATATCACTCATTTTAAATTGCTGTGATGCTTTTGACTGACGACGTTGAACTGCCATGGCCTGTTCAAAACCCGCTTGATCGATTGATAAATTACGTTCACGAGCCATATCGGCCGTTAAATCCGGTGGAAAACCATAGGTATCATAGAGAGTAAACACAATCTCACCCGGAATTTGATCGTCTTGTAATCCCATAATAGCTTGCTCAAACAACTTAACTCCTGTGGCTAATGTTTTCGCGAAGCTGCGTTCCTCGCGCTCTAAAGTTTGCTCAATGAGTGATTGCGCCTTTCTTAATTCAGGAAAAGCAGCACCCATGACAGAAACCAATGTGGGCACTAGTCGGTAAAAGAAGATATCTGAAACGCCTAACTGATACCCATGACGAATTGCTCTCCGAATAATTCGACGTAGTACATAACCACGTCCTTCATTGGAAGGCATCACACCATCAGCAATCAAAAAAGCACAAGATCGAATATGATCCACCACGACTCGCAATGATTTGTTGGAGAAACTGGGACAATCGCATAACTCACTGGCTTTCTTCAGTAATTTAGTAAAAACATCGGTATCAAAATTATCCGTTACGCCCTGCATAACTGCAGAAAGACGCTCTAAGCCCATTCCGGTATCTACACAAGGACGCGGCAGTGGTGTTTTATGACCTTGCGCATCACGATTAAATTGCATGAACACTAGGTTCCATATTTCGACATAGCGATCGCCATCTTCGTCGGGTGAACCTGGAGGTCCTCCGGGAATATGATCACCGTGATCATAGAAGATTTCAGTACAAGGGCCACAAGGACCCACATCACCCATTGACCAGAAGTTATCTTTGTCCCCACAGCGTGAAAAACGTTCGCGGCTCACCTCAAGCTCTTCTAGCCAAATTGCTTCACTCTCTCGATCGCTGTCATGAACGCTCACCCATAATTTATGCTCAGGTATTTCGAGTATTGTTGTCAAAAACTCCCAGGCAAAATGAATAGCCTCACGCTTGAAGTAGGCACCGAAGCTAAAATTTCCTAACATTTCAAAAAAGGTATGGTGACGTGCCGTATAACCAACATTTTCCAAGTCGTTATGCTTTCCACCCGCGCGAACACAGCGCTGGGAAGATGTGGCCTTATCGTAATCACGTTGCTCCACACCTAGAAAAACATCTTTAAAGGGAACCATGCCCGCATTAGTGAATAATAACGTTGGGTCATTTACTGGCACCAATGAGGCACTACTCACAATGCGATGGCCTTTTTCTTCAAAAAAACTTAAAAAAGCTTCTCTGAGTGCTTCACTACTCCAATACTTCATAGGTTATTTACTCTTGTTCCAATACTGTTTGAATACCATACTTCATCCACTGATGAACTTGCTCCGCATCAAATCCGCGTGATAATAGAAAACGCCTTTGCTGAGCTTGCTCCTTTACGGATTGCATGGATGCGGTATATTTTTTTGACCATACTCTAGCAATTATCGAATCCCATGATTCAACCATTCTGATGGCTTGCGTAATCAGATCAGATGACACTTGTCGCTGCTGTAATTGTTGAATAATGTACCGAGGCCCATAACCAGCCTGAGATTTTGATGAGACATAACTGTCCGCAAAGCGAGCATCACACTGCAAGCCTTCTTCTGCTAGGACTTGCAGTGCTTGATCAATTGCATCTGACTCATAGTCATGGCGAGCCAGTTTACAACGCAACTCGTGCTGCGAATGATCTCTATTTGCTAGAAAATTCATCGCATGTTCTCGGATAGACATCATGACATTAATCGACGGCTTCTGCTTCTTCAGTAGTCGCTACCGTTGTTTGCAATAGCTTCTGTCTTAATAGAGTATCCAGCTCGCTAAATAGCTCTGGATGTTCTTTTAGGTAACGACGCGCATTATCTTTACCTTGGCCAATACGATCACCGTTATAGCTATACCAGGCCCCAGCTTTGTCTACCAACCCTTCTGCAACCGCTAAGTCTATAATCTCACCTTCGCGAGAAATACCCTCACCGTACAATATCTCAAAATTTACTTGCTTGAACGGTGGTGCTAATTTATTTTTGACGACTTTAACTCGTGTTTCGTTACCTAGTATCTCATCGCCTTTTTTAATCATTCCTGTTTTACGAATATCTAAACGCACCGAGGAATAAAACTTCAACGCATTACCACCCGTGGTGGTTTCAGGGTTACCGAACATAACACCGATTTTCATACGAATCTGGTTTATAAAAATCACCAAGGTATTCGACTTCTTGATATTACCTGTTAACTTACGTAAGGCTTGTGACATTAAACGTGCCTGTAAGCCCATGTGTGAATCACCCATGTCGCCTTCAATTTCTGCTTTTGGAGTTAATGCCGCAACAGAATCTACCACAATTAAATCCACTGCACTGGAACGTACAAGCATATCTGTGATTTCAAGGCCTTGTTCACCTGTATCAGGTTGAGAGACTAATAATTCCTCAACGTTAACACCGAGTTTTTCGGCATAGACTGGGTCTAAAGCATGCTCCGCATCAACAAAAGCTGCGGTTCCACCTGCGCGCTGACAAGAGGCAATGGCTTGTAAAGTTAATGTGGTTTTACCAGAAGCCTCAGGGCCGTAAATTTCTACAATACGCCCACAAGGTAATCCACCTATACCGAGAGCAACGTCCAAACTTAATGATCCAGTTGAAACCACTTTCACATCAGGCATTGCGTTCTCATCACCCAATCGCATGATCGAGCCTTTACCGTATTGACGTTCAATTTGGGATAGTGCTGCGGTCAGTGCTTTTTGCTTATCAGACATACTGTCTCCTTTAATCTCTGTATTATAATCGGTCAGTCTTGCAGGCGGTATTATTCCACACTTTTCCCCGAAAAACACACCTGATCTTTTCACAAGTGTAAATATCTTTTTCTACAATCCATGGCTGCTGCGCACTTGCAAAAAACTGGAAGAATGCACCATACTGAATAAAAACTCCGCAAGGAATTCATCATGACCATTAACTTTAACTACCCGCTCAGCCGACAACTGATAGAGTTTTGCCGACAACATCAAATCACCATTGCTGTGGCTGAGTCCTGCTCAGGAGGATACTTGAGTCAATCTCTCACCGCTATTCCAGGGAGCTCTGACGTGTTTGATTGCGGCTTCATCACCTACAGCAATACTGCCAAAATACATTGCCTAAATGTTGATCCTTCTGAACTACAAGAACATGGTGCTGTCTCAGAACCTGTTGCTGCAGCGATGGCTAGAGGGACTTTAATGAATAGCAATGCTGATATTACCTTGAGTGTCACAGGCATCGCTGGCCCAACCGGTGGCAATGATGAAAAACCCATTGGAACAGTTTGGTTTGGACTCGCGCAACGTGATCCGGAATTATTAGAAACACAATGTCAAATATTCAGCAGCGGCCGTAAACATATCCAGAGAAAAGCGTCTCAATTTGCCCTCGAATGGCTAATCACCCGGTGTTATCAATTAAAGACAACTTAACACGCCGACAACACTGGTGTTCAAAAACAGCACAGCGTTGGGCTTGGCGCGCACAAGAGAGACATGGACAGGATTTTATGTGTATACTCTGCCCCAATTATGGGGTCACCAAGGAGTCTTACCATGTCATGGCTGAATTTTCTCAAAGCGCCAACGCCTTCTACGCACGTGACAGACGTCAATACTATCGACCAACAATACCGCTACTGGCGAATCCGTATACTCTATAGTATGTATGCCGGCTATGCCTTTTTCTACTTCACGCGTAAAAGCTTTACCTTTGTGACACCCCTACTCATCACCCAAGCTCATATCAGTAAAACACAAATTGGGCTAATCGCTAGTGCGTTTTACATCGCTTACGGCTTTAGCAAATTTATCAGCGGTATTATTTCTGATCGCGCTAATGCGCGCTATTTTATGTCTCTCGGACTAATTATCACCGGAATAACCAATATTTGGTTCGGCCTCACGTCAAATCTACACTATTTTCTGATCCTATGGATTATCAACGGCATCTTTCAAGGCTGGGGCTGGCCCCCCTGTGCTAAATTACTCACACATTGGTACTCACAACGTGAGCGTGGGCGATGGTGGGGGGCTTGGAATACCTGCCACAATGTAGGTGGTGCCCTCATACCCATTATTGTCGGCATTAGTGCAGCTTGGTGGGGCTGGCAAGCTGCTATGATCATCCCAGGAATATTAGGGATCGCCATGGGTACATTGTTGATCAACCGCCTACGCGATACACCGGAATCACTAGGCCTACCTACGGTAGAAACCTACAAAAATGAACCTACCAATAGCCCCAAACAGCCAACACCATCGCTAAAAACGATACTCACCAAATACGTTTTTAATAATCGTTGTTTATGGATTTTAGCCTTGTCCTACGTGGTGATATACGTCACTCGAACGGCTATTAACGATTGGGGAGCAGTCTACTTACACGAAAATGGTTACTCCATCACAAGTGCCGATAGCTGTTTGTCTTTTTTTGAAGTAGGTGGCTTTCTGGGCAGCCTGGCCGCAGGCTGGTTATCGGACACTGGTTTTAAAGGGCGACGCGGACAAACGAATACCTTATTTTGTGTTGGTACCATTTTAGCTGTCCTGGCTCTATGGGAGGCTCCCGGTCATCACTACGCGCTGCATGCCATCATCTTTTTTAGTATTGGTTTTTTTATCTTCGGCCCACAGATGCTGATTGGAGTTGCGGCTGCCGAGCTATCACATAAAAAAGCAGCGGGTGCATCGACGGGTTTTATTGGACTGTGGGGCTACATAGGGGCGGCACTGTCCGGCTACCCCATTGGCGTTGTCATCACACATTGGCATTGGCAAGGATTTTTCTCCACGCTGATATTGTGCGCCATTTGTAGTGTGTTGCTGCTTGCCTGTTTGTGGTCTAAACGCTCTTACCACGACCAGATTCCCGAGCCTTCGATAGCTGGTCAGAAATTATTAGACGACCCCCAACCTGTTTGATGCTCTCAAAAAAAACCTTAAGTAATATGACAGGTAAGGGACATGACCACCCTTTTTTGATATGACAGAATAGCGCCCATCTTGAGTTTTCATAACACTGACCAAGAGGACGCTACCATGCTACGAAGAACCCCATCACAAAATAAAATGTCGCCCGAGTCCACAAACAAACCCGCTACCCTATCGTGCGTCTCACCGATTGTAGAGGAAGATGAAGACACCAATGAGCAAGAACGTCAATGGGGTTGGTTCGTGCCCGAAGAAGACCAAGGAAGAACAGCCGCCAATAGATTACTGCCAACTCAACCCATACCACCTATCCATGACACTTCAAATAATCCAGCAACACCTTCAAGCCATCCTCAACGACCAATTATAACAGCTAATGTATCATTGACTGAGTTCTTACTGATTGAATGTTTATTATACTGCCATCCCACTTTACAACAAAGCGTATTAAGCTTGACCGGACTCAGTCAAAAGTGTGAGCTTCCGACTAAAAAAACCGCGCCAGAAGCTGGCAACAACATTGAACCTAGCACGTATCAGATGCGACTCTAAGCATCTCGTGATTAAAAAACTTTGACGTTATTGTGCCAGCACCGCACAATAGTGGCTCTTTCAATGATCACTGAGTTTCTTTATGACCACAGATACTTCGATAGCCTTTAGTCAACACACACCGATGATGCGACAATATTTAACCATCAAATCACAATACCCAGATCTCCTTGTTTTCTATCGCATGGGTGACTTTTACGAGTTGTTTTTTGACGATGCTAAAAAAGCTGCAGAGCTTTTAAATCTCACATTAACAGCACGTGGCAAATCCAATGATCAACCGATTCCAATGGCTGGTGTTCCCTTTCATGCTGCGGATAATTACCTTGCTAAATTGGTTAAACTGGGTGAATCGATCGCTATCTGTGAACAAGTTGGCGATGTCGCTGCCTCAAAAGGTCCTGTTGAACGTGCTGTCACACGCATTATAACACCCGGCACGATCAGTGATGAAGTGTTACTCGATGCCTCACAAGACTCAATATTATTAGCTATTTTTGAAGCCGATCATACCTTTGCCATTGCTACATTGGATATCACTAACGGCGAATTTTTAATGGATACTTGCTCATGTCTTAACACACTCCTTGCAGAAATTGAGCGCATTCATCCAAAAGAAATTCTATTACGCGAAACATCGACACTAGCAGACAACCTCGATAATCAGTTCGCGATTCAATATCGCCCAGAATGGGACTTCGATGGTACCAGTGGACAACAACAGTTATGCCAGCAATTTCAAACAAAAGATTTACAAGGCTTTGGTATTCTCCATCAACCTCAAGGGCTTTGTGCTGCTGGAGCTTTACTGCAATATATAAAGTATACGCAACGTCAGGCACTGCCGCACATCCAACGTTTACGTCTTGCATCACACCACGATACGATCATGATTGATGCAACAACGCGTAAAAACTTAGAGCTGGTCACTAACTCTCAAGGTGGAGAGACTAATACCTTGCTATCCGTGATAGACCATACAAAAACAGCCATGGGCAAACGTCAACTACGACGTTGGCTGCAACAGCCCATTCTAGATCGTGACACCTTACATCAACGTCACAGCGCCATTGACAGCTTAATGCAAGGACACCAGTACCATCATCTACAAGAAGCACTCCAACCCATCGCTGACTGCGAACGAATCTTAACACGGGTTGCTCTGTGCTCAGCTCGTCCACGTGATATCATAGGGTTACGCAATACCTTACACGCACTTCCTGCCATTAAAGCTATCGTCCAACCGATACAGCAAGCCTACTTACATACACTCTTTGATCAACTGGGCCATCACCCCAAATTACACTCACTACTTGATGACGCGATCATCGATAACCCCCCTACCGTGATCCGAGATGGTGGTGTAATAGCACCAGGGTTTGATGAGGAGTTGGATGACTTACGTGCACTCAGTACCGACCAAACCGATTTTCTATTACAATTAGAACAACAAGAAAAAGAGCGCACTCAGCTAAGCTCTTTAAAAGTCGGTTATAATCGAGTACACGGTTTTTTTATTGAGATCAGTCGAGCACAATCTGAAAAAGCACCGGTAGAATACCAACGTCGTCAAACACTTAAAAATACTGAACGTTTTATTACACCCGAACTAAAGGCTCATGAAGACAAAGTACTCAGTAGCCAGAGTCGTGCTTTAGCACGGGAAAAACAACTTTATGAACAATTACTTCATGATATTGCATCTCACTTGGAAAAATTACAAAACATGGCGCAAGCATTATCAACTCTAGACATCCTGTGTAACTTTTCAGAGCGTGCCATCACCTTACAATTCACTAAACCTCAATTTATTGATACGCCTTGTGTTCAAATCGAAGGAGGACGTCACTGTGTAATTGAAGCGATCAGTAGCGAACCCTTTGTTCCGAATGACACCGAACTTAATACTCAATCACGCATGCTCATGATCACAGGACCTAATATGGGTGGTAAATCAACTTTTATGCGACAAACTGCGTTGATTACGCTATTGGCTTATACGGGCTGTTTTGTTCCTGCCACAAAAGCACTATTAGGTCCAATAGATCGAATTTTCACGCGCATCGGTGCATCTGACGATATGGCCTCGGGTCGATCCACTTTTATGGTTGAAATGACAGAAACCGCTAACATCCTACATAATGCGACAGAGCAGAGTTTGATCTTAATGGATGAAATTGGTCGAGGCACCAGCACCTTTGATGGCTTATCACTGGCTTTTGCCACGGCACAATATTTAGTTGAACATATCAAAGCGATGACATTATTTGCAACCCACTATTTTGAACTCACGCAATTAGCGGAACAACAGCCGGCCGTAACTAATGTTCATTTAGATGCAACCGAACATAATGACCATGTAGTATTTCTACATCGTGTCAAACCTGGTCCTGCTAGCCAAAGTTATGGACTGCAAGTAGCGAAGCTAGCTGGTATTCCACAATCTGTTATTGAACAAGCCAAATGGCAATTACAACAACTCGAAGAGCACAGCTTACAGCAACCAACCGTGATGAAGCAGAAACATCAAAAAGAACTATTTTCACCGCCCTCACACCCAGTAATAGAACAACTGCAACAATTGCAACCCGATGAACTCACGCCTAAGCAAGCGCATGAATGGTTGTATCAACTAAAGCAATTGATCACGAATTCTTGTTAAGCTGTATATCCATGTGAGTACTCAATAGGCCCTAAAGATACAATGACCTGTGAGATAACACACAGATCCTGGTTAGAGGTTAGTAAAAAAGCCCAACATGAATTGGGCTTTTTTAAATATTGATTACTGCTCAATCAACTCAGTCTTGTTGAAAAAAATCATCCAAATCGCCATCATTAAGAAGCGAACCGAGGCCACCAAAACTTGTGAGTGCAGCCTCCCATTCTCCAACAGTAAGATCACTAATATCACTAACTCCAAATAATGATAAAGCAGTTGATAGATCATCAGGCTCCACGAATGATACCAGATCGGATGAACTAAAATTATAACCATCGATTGGACTACCATCAGCCCCTATTGGGTTTCCATCGCCGCTAAAACCCGATCGAAACGTGTTAAAGAAGAAATACTGCAGGAGTTGATGATTACCCAAATCATTGTCTCCATCAGAGAACATCGAAGAGAACTCTGCATTTAAGAAGTCTCTTTCAGTTAAATCAACACCATCACTCAAAAATCCTGGTGATAGTAACGAAATACCGACGCCTAGGGGCGATTCGATAGTCATTAAGTGACCCAACTGAGTGTCATCACCATTCATAGGCGTTATATCAATCTCATTGATCATACCTTCAGGTAGTTCAAGACCGAATGAAGTTGTCGATCCTAAAGACATATCAGAATTCCAAAAACCAAGTTGTGTGACAAAGCCGCTCTCAGAAGCCGATGCGACAAAATCAGGAGTATCATCACCTTTAAAACGGGTAAGAGAGACACTGTCAGGATTAAATCCTATGTCATGCTCTAATACCACTCCTACCAATTCGTCAACCGTTTGATCGGTATGATCAAATAAGGTTACTTGTCCCGTTTCATCAACTGCCAAGAGATGCGTCGAAGTAAGATCCCAAGTTTTGAAATCTCCCTCAAGAGCCGATCCTTTACCTATCAATTCGCTCAACCAAGTCGAACTGTGAGAGAAAACTCCAGCACTGACTTTAGTGGCTCCATCTTCCTCAAAAGCAATTGCGACTGATGCAAGACCGTCAAGACCAATATCTGACTGTATGGCATTAATAGCAGTCAGATCATGACTGGATGAATGGAGTGAGGCTGTCTTTTCCTCTTCATTGATCTCAAGGACACTCATCTTATCATCATTGTTCCAAGCAGCGACATAACATTTCTCATCATACTCACCTAAATCAAGAGAATATTGAAAGTCAGACATGACTGACTGAAGATCAGACCCAATACCAAACTCGACAGAAGCTGCCTTATCAGACTCAGTGACATAATGCTGAATCAATCTACCTGATGATGTTACTTCAAATAAAGCATCGAAGGTATTCATTGCAGTACTGCCTTCAGCCATCTCATAGGCAACTTGTGTAAATCCATAACCACGATCTAAAGGTGTTACGAAGACATCCGTTACCGAGTTATCATTCTCAATTACCCTTAATCCACTGCCGTCCCCGACTGAGATAATACTAGTGACATTATTGTACTCGGGTAAGAATTCACTCAATGGTAGATTTTCGTTATGTAACTTTAGTGTTTGTCTTTCTTCTTGAGTGAATACAGCCAGATGAGTTGTTACCTGAGTAAAATCGGCATCAATATGATTGAAGGCAAGCGCTATTTCAAGACTTTTATCATTGAGACTTATAGTGGGATCGATACTATCCATGGATAACTGGACTGGGCTTAAAGATCTAATTGCTAAAGCATCACCTTTAGCATTTAATTCGTATTGAACACTAGAAGCTCCATCGCTTGACTCAGGTTCCTCAATAATAAATCTACGTATAAGTCCATCCTCTGTTAATGTCAAGAATTTGTTATCTCCATCAATATTCGGATTTGTATCCAGGATATCTTTGATACTACCAAAATCCTTCAAAGAGAAAGTTGACGCTATGGTTGAAACATCGGCATCCTCTAGTTTACCGTCGAGTATGTATGCCACACCATCTTTTTCTGTAGCATTCTCCTGCATGGCGTATTCGACAAGGAAGCCCCCTTGAACCACTCTTGCTGATGAACTATCGAAATACATCGTACTTCCATCGTCCTGCAAACCTTGAGAAACCGTTGTTAAACTTTCTATAGCAGTTCCTAAGAACCCCCCGTCCTCGTCCTCAGTACCTATATATCTTAAAATATCATCCCCTGGTAAAAATATTAAATCTTTCTCATTATTTTCAGTGTTCACTCTATTTGCTACTGCAACACCATAGTCAGACTCTATAGACTCATACGTTATAGTCTCAGATTCGCCTTGATTGATTACCGTAAGTGCCTCAATCTGATACTGTTCACCAGCTTTAGCTGTAATACTGGTTTTGTCCTGTGATAATTCGACCAAGCAGGGTTGTTGCATCGCATTTGCACCATCTTCAAAGTAGGTATTCACGAACAAATACGGAGCGGCACCACTATTGGAGCTTGAAGGTCCGTAGTAAAGGCTACCAACAGAATCTATGGATGAAAAATCTTTACTGAATGGTATTGCGCTCACTCCTTCACCAGTCACCGCAATCAAGGCAACCGGCTCATCATTAAAGTTGTCACATGCTGATAACTCACCATTTTGATTAAAATGAGACACTAATTGGAATACGGTATTTTCATCCAACCCCAACTGATCGGATAAATAAGCAGATGCAGCAGCTGTAACATTTGATTTAGAAAAATATCCTCCTTCATTAGCACTAGCAATAACCTCGGAAGTTGAAACATTACGCACAACCGCATCCGAACCTAGATCTTGGTTTTTTTGAGCTTGAAGCTGTTCACTGCTAACCGTGGTACTAAGGATTTGACTCGAGGATATCTCAAGCAATGTCATACCTTCAAGACCACTGACCACATCACTTGATAAATGGTAACCACTGTTCTCTGAGGAATATTCTCGTGACACAGAAACGTATTCGTCCCCTCGATATAGATCGACCCAGTCAGATTTTGGCTCTGTGCTCTCCTCATCAGTTGTTGAACCAGCGCTTGAGCTTGAGCTTGAGCTTGAGCTACCATCCGACGTTGCTGCCACAATACCACCTATAACAGCAGCACCACCTAACAACCATAACAAAGATCCACTCTCACTCTCGTCATCCTCAATAGTAATCGCATCTTTCCCATCAATCACGTCATTATCTACCACATTGATTACCGACAAATCAGCGTGAGCCATAACGGGAACTTCGCCTGGTAATACTTCAGAAATCTGAACAAGAGGATTGGTTTGATCTAAGTGCACCTGTAAATCCGTGATCTCATTATCTTTCTCTGTTGCAACAGTACTTTCATCCAACCATTGCTGATCACGTGCTTGTGCTTGTTGTAATACGTGGGCCAAATAAAACACCAGACCTGAAAAAGCTACTGCACCAGTTTTTTTAACCGTGCTCTGAGAGGGATTTCCAATGGATGATTGAGTTGATTTCATGATACCTCCAAACAGTAAATAATGACTAGAATTTTCGATTGCCGATAATCGACAACGTATGTATTAAATATAGTAGAAAATCCCTAAAAAACACTATTTATTTCGATTGAATTCATAACAAAGAATAATTATTGAAGGGTCATGCGCTTTGAATCTTGCCGTTAAAATATAATTGTAAATAATTGTTATTGGTAAGGTATCTTACTCTCACGCATTCTAAAAAATGATTTCTGAAAAAAAGTATTACTCCATTTTTCAGCCATTAAAAATGGGTATCACTCTATAATAAGAGAGATACCCAGTCACTATTGCAATCAATTTTATAATAGCTACTGAAGCTAGTTGTCAAGCCCATACATTTCATCTGATCCAATCGGACTTATAGTTAACCCGAAAAACTCAGCCAAACTGTCAAGAGGGTCGTCTGAGCCAGCTTCACTTATAACAGTACTAACAGCATCGCTTGATAGTAGTTCTAAAAAATTGTCCTGATGGAACCCACCACCCAATGCATCATTGACTTCATAAAAAAGATCGGCGGGGCTATAGTTTGGCTGACCACCTGTTTGATCAAAAGCTGCTATTAGTGGGAACATCAAAGGATAGGTGAAGGGGCCAAATCCACCAAAATCTGCATGACCATCGCTAAAAAGATTCATATTTTCAATATCTGGCATCCCCCCGTAATAGTATGCCGTGAAGTCGGTTGCAGCATCTGCTAATTCGCTAAAGAAATGCTGGCTTGTAACCATAGATACCGGTCCAAAAAGATCTCCTTGTGCAATAATGGTAGCGCCCATTGATTCCCCATCAACAAATGAAGGTTGATACTGAAAACCGTTCATTATGCCCTCTACAGAACCTAGGTTAAATTCAATCGAAGCGTACTCATCTTTAGGATACCCCCCAATAATACCGTCCCCGTCTCGAATAAAACCGAATCCCTCTAAACCTGTACCCATGTAAAAGGCATCCTCTTTATCACCGCCCAAAATGTTGCCATAAGGTAATATAGCGCCGATCTCAAAATTAATTCCGTCGTGAAACGATACAAAATTATATGGATCGTCAGTAGAATGATGTCCTGCAAATAGTTCATGTTGAGAAGGATCTGCAGCCGATGGAGCAGCATAGAACAAAGTATCTGATGTTACACCGATTGCTGTCGGTGAAACATCAAGACCAGTGGCCGAATCAGCAAGGGCGCCTTGCCAATCTGTAGACGGGTCATAAACAGCGGATGATATCGTATTTCCATAAACCATCGCGATACGTGCCACACCACCAGGGCTCATAGCTACTTCTAATTCACTCATAGCGCTTGCATCAATACCAGTAATTTCCGATACAAACGTCCCTTCTGTAACGTTTACTGTCCAAGTACTTGCTAACTCAAGCTCCTCATCTATACCCATAAAATACTGTAAGTTGTCACCATTCGCATCTTCGGACCAGCCCAATCCTTTGATCGCATCTAATGAACGTGCTAATTCAAGACTCTCTGGATCTGCAGTATAAACGAGACTATCAACCTTATCTTCCGAATTAACGTAGTATTCCGTTAAGCCACTTTCAGCACAAACCGCTAGTGTAAAACCATCTTGGTAAATAAAACTGGATCCTTCGCGTACGTTTTTAACATCCCATTGTTGAATAATGTCATTATTACGCAATTCAGACCAAATAGCTTTGACGGTATTATCCTCAGACGAATAAATCATCATTCCGGCGCCTTCTGCAAATACTCCAAAACTCTCCATGCTATTTGATGACGATAGATCGGTAGGCCAAACGGCATTCATACCGGCCGGAGAGATATCTTGTGGACTGAACTTTCCCTGGCTAGTTGTGAAAGTGCC
>MDTC01130058.1_pt1 | contig 36055 bp, 32 predicted proteins | sample 811181 | NCBI WGS metagenome assembly MDTC01 (sample SAMN05326644, study PRJNA326480) | marine metagenome | isolation source: seawater | place: Pacific Ocean: North | collected 2011
TCAATCTCCTTAGAATTGGGTCCGTTAGCCAACGGCTCCTCCCTCACATTAATGCGATTGAGGAAAGGGTGTAGTCGAGTCACCTTACTTACGCATAGCCCACAGGTCCCGTCATAGTGAAGCGTGCCACGGTGTGGCGTGGCCTTTAAACTGGCAGTTCCTTCCTTCATTTCGGTTGTTTCCGTTAAGAGAGAAATCAAAATTTAAATAAACAGGAGCTTATTTACCAAAGCCTCCCAGAGTTTTTGCGATCTTATCGCCCATTCCAATTATCTTGACTGCTGACTTCGTTGGCATCTTGTCCATCTGGTTGTAGAAGTCGCTGACCATTTCAAAAAAACCGAGTAGCTCCTCCAACTGACCTTTGGCGTAGGAGTCATTTATATCGTTGGTCTGACCGGCTTCTTCTGCGCTCTTACGAAGATTTCGGAGAGTCGGATCGATCTCCCGCTTCTTCCTCTCTGTGATTATGATCCTGAACAGCTCATAAACGTCTTTCACGCTCTCAAAATGGTCCCGACGATCACCCGACAAGTGAATAACATTCACAATCCCCCAGTTCTGGAGTTCTTTGAGACTATTGCTAACATTTGATCGCGCCACGCCAAGGCGATTGCAGATGTCCTCGGCGTTGAGAGGCTCCTCCGAAATGAAAAGAAGGGCGTGAATCTGGGCGACGGTACGATTAACTCCCCATTTTGTGCCCATCTCTCCCCAGTGGAGGATAAAGTTACTAGAAAACGGGGGTAGATCGACCATTCCTTCTTATTTCTGTCTATACAGAAATCTAAGAAATAGATTTTGCAAAGGGAAAGTTTAAAATTCGCCCAACATCGTAGGTTTACCATTCTGAAAGCCCGCCTTATATTTGCCAAACATGGAAACACTCAAGTCTCTCGTTTCTAATCCCTTCTTCTGGGGCTGCATCCTGATTGGCGTCTTTTACGCCCTCGCCCTCTCCGCTCATTTTGTAACTAAGCGTGAACTCAAGCGCCTCAAAGCTCATCTCTCGGATAAGCTCGAGATCGAAGCCGAGAATATGTCGGAGATGAAAAAGAAGATAGACGGCCTTCGTACAGAAAACGAAAACCTGCGTCTCAAGATTAATTCCGGCCGAACTCAAGACAGTCTTCAGTCTCTTGAGCGTGAACTGGAAATCTACGTTCGTGCAGAGAAAGCTATGGTCGTGAATGCGCCTGGTTTCGCTCAGGCGTGGGAGGGAGCCAAGGACTCAGCCCTCAGCGAAGTCGAAGCCGAGGAAGCCGGAAAGAGTTTCCCCCGTCGCATATTTAAAAAATTCTTCAGAAGTGGCGCCACAGACGCCGAGATCGTCGAGGTTTTGCCTTCTGAGTCGTCCATCAAAAAAGCTAAGTAAGCCACATCCGTAGACTCCTAAGCACCCCCCACTGCGGCGGTCTAGTCGCAGTTTCAGGCAAAAACGAAGGTTGCGTTGTCGCCCTAACCGAGCAGGTTCGGTCCATGACACTCGACCTGCCTGACAGCGACTTTGCCGGATACATCTTTGATTGCGACGGCACCCTCGTGCATTCCATGCCGCTTCACTTTAAGGCGTGGACAGCAAGTTTCGAATACAACAAGGCGCCCTGGATTTGGGATGAGGACGAGTTCTACGCAAATGCAGGCGTTCCTGATCGTGTCACTGTGATGGAACTCAATGAACGCCATGGAGCCAACATTTGCCCCGATGCCGTTCATGCTTATAAAGCAGAATGGTATGCAGAGCACGTCGACAAGCTTAAACCTGTTCCTGCCGTAGGAGAGTTGGCCCGCCAACTTCACGCAGATGGCAAGAATATCTCCGTTGCCTCGGGCAGTGACCTTTCCCTCGTCGAACCCTCCCTCACCGCGGCGGGCCTTCGTGAATTCTTTGACATCATTATCCCTCCGACTCTTGTCGAACGCGGCAAGCCGGCTCCCGACATGTTTCTTCTCGCAGCCGAAAGAATGGGAGTGCGTGCGGAAGAGTGCCTCGTTTTTGAAGATGGTCAGGCCGGCATCGACGCCGCCAATGCCGCCGGCATGGCGAGCGTGTTTGTCGACTCTCGAAGCCTCGAGGTTTAGGGTATTAAAACGCCGTAATTTTTTCGTTGTCTCGCTTGAACGCCGAGGGAACATTGCCAGTGTGTTCCAGATCATCTTCAACGAACTTAGCGCTGCTGAGATTTCCCAGCTTTCCACGCTGGATCAGCTCGCCATATTGAATGAATTTAAAGTCAGTCCCGACGATCTTGAGGGAATTGAAGACAACGACGCGGACGCTCCGTTCGGCCAAATTGAACGCGACGGTAAAACGCTATATCGCTATCGCGCCGGAGAAGTCCGTATTTACTTTGAAGTCACCAATAATCACCAATCGATCATCGTACACCGCGTCCTTTGTGCAAACACCTTCCAAGATTTCCTCTTTCGAGCAAAGCTGCCAGTCGGAGATGACGATATACTGGCGCAGTCCAAGCAGTTCTGGGAATTAATCGAAGAAGGCGAGCGCGCTCGGCGCATCTAATCGGGATGAGTGACCTTCTAACACGCATAGACTCAGACGAAGCTTGGCGAAGAGCAACCTTCCCGGCCTGTCGCGATCAAATCTTTATGGCTCACGCAGCTGTGACTGCAATTCCGCAGCCGGCTGTAGATGTGATGAATGACTTCAATATCGCCACTTCGACGGGCGAGCTCGACTATTCCGAAGTTCTTCTCAAACAGATGGACGGAGTCCGCGAATCAGGGGCCCAACTTCTCGAATGTGATGCGGATGAAGTCGCTCTGCTGGGACCGACCAGCCTTGGTCTCAGCCTCGTCGCCAACGGTATCGACTGGCAGGCAGGAGACGAAATCATCACTTATCTCGATGACTACCCGGCAAATGTCTATCCATGGAAGAAGTTGGAAAAAAAGGGAGTAGAAATTATTTTTCTTCGTCCCGAACGGGTGGGCGAAATCACTCCGGAACTCGTTTCAGCTGCGATCACACCCAAAACAAAAATGCTGGCGCTGGCGTCGAACAACTTCCTCAGCGGCTATCGCCTCGATATCGAAGCGGCAAGTGAGCTTGCGTCAGAACACGATATTTTATTTTGCCTGGATGCCATTCAAACCGTCGGGGCATTCCCGACTGACGCTAAGCTGGTTGATTTTCTGAGTGCCGATTCCCACAAGTGGATGCTTGGACCTATGACCGCAGGACTCGTTTATGTGAAGCAGTCTCACTTCGAAACACTCGAACCAACGCTGATTGGTGCATGGAACGTGAAATGCCCAAATTTTATCGCTCACGAACGCATCGAATTTGAGTCAGGCGGACGGCGATATGAGCCCGGGGTTCTAAATTCTCAGGGACTTGTGGGGATGAAAGCCTCAATGGATATGCTATCAGGGATCGGCATTAATCGGGTCGCTGAGCGGCTGCTGGATTTAAAAGCACACCTTATCGAAGGCCTCGATACCATGGGGTTTCACCCCATCGGTCCGCGAACAGGCGCTAATGCCTCTGGAATCACCTCATTCACCGATCTGGAGGAGCCTCAACGGATCCCTGCCTTGTTCCAATTACTGGGCGAAAACAGCGTTGTGGCAAGCTTTAGACATAGTCGCGACGGGATTCCCTACATCCGACTTAGCCCTCATTTTTACAATACCCATGCGGAAATCGATCAGCTCTTCTCACTAATGGATAAGGCCTGAACTTGACGAATCACCATTCTGCGCTTTTTTTGGGGGTTTTTTGCGCTGGAAAGTAACAGGCTTCTGCGTGACAATTACCACGGTCTAAGCTTGTAACCGCAGAAAAGACCGCCTGAATTTCAACCCGGAAGACAACTGCTGTGGACTTCAAAGATATTAAGAAAATCGTCGAGCTCATGGATGAACATGGGCTCTCTCAATTTACGCTCGAGCAGGACGAAACGAAGCTCGAGCTCAAAAAGGGCGGAGACGTTGACGTCGCTGCGCTTTCTCAATTAGTGGCTTCTGCAACCACTCCTACCGCTGCTCCTGTCGCTCACGCCGTCCCGGCCGCTGCTCCTGCCAGCGGCGACCCGGGCCCTGAATCAAATGAGCCCCCTGCAGGCACGGAGGAAATCACGTCACCAATGGTCGGAACTTTCTACACCGCTTCAGCTCCAGACGCTGACGCCTTCATTAAAATTGGAGATAGAGTCAGTGCTGATACTGCCGTCTGCATCGTCGAAGCCATGAAGGTCATGAATGAAATTCAAGCGGAGATCGCTGGCGAAATCGTCGAGGTCCTTGTAGAAAACGGAACCGCCGTCCAATTCGGTGAGCCGCTCTTCCGAGTCAAAACCTCCTGATCCAGCGCCCATAAAGGGACCCACCGGACAACGTGGATCTGACACGCCATGTTTAAAAATATTCTTGTAGCTAACCGTGGCGAAATCGCCCTCCGCGTCATTCGCGCCGCCAAGGAACTGGGGGTGCGTACCACCGCTGTTTATTCCGAGGCCGATGCGGACTCTATGCACGTTCATCTCGCTGATGACGCCATTTGCATTGGGCCTCCTCCAAGCTCTGAGTCCTATCTTCGCATGGAGGCTATTCTCTCCGCTGCCGAAATTGCAAACGTTGACGCCATTCATCCTGGATACGGATTTCTCTCTGAGAACGCCCGCTTTGCTGAACTCTGCGAAAGCTGCAACGTTAAATTTATAGGTCCTTCAGCCGAAGTTATCACGATGATGGGCGACAAGAATACTGCCCGCGCCACTGCTACCAAGTATGGGGTTCCGGTGACCCCCGGATCTGAGGGTATCGTCGAAACCGAAGAGGAAGCACTTAAGTTGGCCAAAGAGATCGGTTACCCAGTTATGATTAAGGCCACCGCTGGAGGGGGTGGTCGAGGTATGCGCCCAGCTCTCAATAAAGCCTCTTTCGTCAGCGCCTTTCACGCCGCACGCCAGGAAGCTGAAGCTTGCTTTGGTAACCCGGACGTTTACCTAGAAAAGTTAGTCGAAAATCCACATCACGTTGAATTTCAAATCGTTGCGGATAGTCATGGTAACGTCAAAGAGCTAGGTGAGCGCGACTGCTCCATGCAGCGGCGCAACCAGAAGATCATTGAAGAAACCCCTTCCCCCCTCCTGACCGAAGACCTCCGTCAGCGAATGGCAGAAGCGTCGGAAACTTTGGTAAAAAACATCGGCTACGAAAACTGCGGGACCATTGAATACCTCGTGGACGACCAAGAGAATTTCTATTTTATGGAGATGAACACTAGGATCCAAGTGGAACATCCCATTACCGAAGAAGTCCGCGGTTGTGACCTTATTAAAGAACAAATCCGCGTGGCCGCTGGAGAACCCCTCTCGGCTCACGTAATGAACAGCTCGTCGCGTGGCCATTCAATCGAATGCCGAATCAACGCCGAAGATCCCTATAAAAACTTCGCTCCAAGCCCCGGTAAAATAAGTCTTTTTTACGCCCCCGGAGGCCGGGGCGTTCGTGTCGACACTCATGTCTACAGCGGCTACGAAGTGCCTCCAAACTACGACTCAATGATCGCCAAGCTGATCGTAACCGGTGCCACTCGCGAAATCGCCATTGCCCGTATGGTCCGGTCCCTAAATGAGTTTGTGATCAAAGGTATAAAGACGACAATTCCATTCCAAGCTTCAATACTGAAGCATAACGCTTTCCGGTCAGGTGACTACAATATCGCTTGGGTGGAAAAGTTTCTCGCCTCGCAGCCCGGACCACCTGAACTTCCGGATATCATGCTGGAGGAAGAGTAAGCACGGAACAGCAAAGCTGCCCATCAGTCCTCGATTGTGCCGGTCCGCCCGGCCTCATACATTTCTTCAATCATACTGTTGACCGGAATGCCCTCAACCCGGTAGCCCAAATCTTCAGTTAGAAGATCATACGAATATTTGACTCCCTGATAGGTCTTTATTTCAGTCACAACCTGACCTCCCGAAATCACACTACCTACTTCCAGTTGTTTGGCGCGAATACCACCAATTCGGTGCATGCTGCAAAGATCAACAATGCCACCATTGGAAAACTTCACTTGGTAGAAATCTGATTTCGTATCTTCCAGATAACTGTGAATCTGCTGGACGCGCACCGGTTGCCCGTCATATCCAACCACCACATCCCCGGCTCGAATCGTTTCAATCGAAACGCTTCCATCCAGGGTATCAATCTGAGTTCCCTCAGGGATACAGGCAAATGCCAGCTTCAGCGGGGCCAGGGCCAAGCCCATTCCCAAGGTCGGCCCAATTAATGAGCAGCCGCTGAGAGCGACCATTGAGCCGGTCGCCAAAGAAGCGAGGACGACGCGAATCAGCTTAATTGAGGGAAAGAGAGAAGAACACATGTCACTCATCACCTTATCGATAAAAGGAAAAGGCCACAATTATTAACTCAATCAATCAACTAATAGACTTTGCGATTTCCAGCCCAGTATCCCCGTGGGATATTACTCAGTTTGACAAATGTTCTCGAGGCACTCACCCCAATGATATCTTCCGCGATATCCGAGAACGCCAGACAAAGATCTTCAGTTGGCTCTGGAATCAATTCGATGCCTTCCACCTCAAATAAAGCAGTTGGCTCAGGAGTTACTCCAAAGGTCATGGTAACCCCACTTTCCACCGAAGCCATTGTGACTGACTCGGGCTTTCCCAGGGCTTGTGCCACCGCAGTTGTTGCTGAAGAGGCGAGCACCAACTCCGCTTTTCGCTCAAGGGAAACATTTGTCCTAATACTTACAAGAGGCATGGTTACACTCTAGATGCATATTTCGTTAAAATCCCCCTGAGATTATTTGTGCCCCACGAGAAAAGCCTTCAAGATGCCCGTTCTTTCCTCCTTATTAAATCTCTTAATGGCGAAAGCCTCACTAACCCAGACGCTCATTGGGCTCAGCCTTGCTCTACTTCCCCTCGGCGGCAGTTGCGATGACTTTCCGAGCCAACCTATTACGGTTATCGTACCCTTCAACGCAGGCGGTGGCAGTGATGTTTTTACCCGTATTTTTCAGAAGGCTATTCGGGAGAATAATCTCAGCCCGCATCCGCTCGTCATTGAAAACCAAGGCGGTGCCGGAGGCACTATCGGCAGCCGCATAGCTAAAGATGCCCCACCTGATGGACATATAATTATGTGCCTTCACGACGGAATCTACACTGCTCAGCACTACGGAAACGCTGATTGGGGCCCGGCTGACTTTGAGCCTATCGCCGCAACAGGCCGCTCCGGCGTGGTCATCGCTGTTGCTGAGGACTCCGACTACATCAGCCTCGCTGATTTGATGGAAGAGGCAAAGGAGCGACCTTACGAACTGGTCTTCGGAACCAACCTTGGCGCACCTAACCACTATTCCGCTCTCTTCGTCCAGAACGGTAAACCGGGATCCAAGTTTCGATTCACCCAAACAGGAGGCGGATCCAACCGTCTCAACCAACTTAAAGGTGGTCACGTCGATGTAACCGGATTCTCCGTTGCAGAATATGCTCAATACAAAGAGACTGGGATTCGGGCCCTAGCCGTCCTCAGCGAAGAGCGGGAGCCCGCCCTGCCCGATCTTCCGACTGCTCTTGAACAAGGGGTAAACGCAACTCACAGTCTGATGCAATTCTGGTGGGCGCCAAAAGGAACTCCACGGGAACGGGTTGACTATATAGCTGATGTGTTAGGCCAGGCGATGAAAACTACCTACGTACAAGAACGACTCTCATATCTTCAGATCGAGCCTGTCTTTCTTACCGGTGAAGCACTCAAAGCTAAAGTTAAGGAAAGGGGAGCCCGCCTTAACACAATTAACATTGAAACTCCGCCGCCACTTCCGCCACTTCACTGGATTACTCTCAGCCTGACGATTGTTTTCACCGTCTGGGTATGGCGAGAGGATAGTCGCAAGAAGACCGCATGATCGAAATTTTTACATCGCCAGTCGTGCTCTGTCTCATTGTTCTCGGAACTGGTCTGGGCATTACTGTGGGTGCTATTCCCGGCCTAACTGGCACAATGTTAATCGCGTTGACCTTACCATTCACTTACACCATGGAACCGGTACAAGCTCTCGTTTTGCTCGTTGCTATGTATGTCGGCGCGGTAAGTGGTGGCCTTATCAGCGCCACACTTCTCCGTATGCCGGGGACTCCGGCAGCTATCATGACCACGCTAGACGGCTATCCTATGGCTCAGGCCGGCAAGCCTGGTCGCGCTCTGGGCCTCGGCGTTGGTGCCTCGCTTGCCGGTGGTCTTGTATCATGGTTTTTTTTGTGGTTACTCGCTGAACCCATGGCCGACTGGTCTACTTTACTGGGTCCCTTCGAGTATTTCTCACTCGTCTTTCTCGCTATGGCCCTGCTCGCAGGGGTGGGAGGCTCAACCCGCGCTAGGGGGCTACTCGCCGGAACACTTGGCGTCCTCGCTGCTATGCCGGGCACTCACCCGGCTACAGGAGAGCTTCGCTGGACTTTTGGGATCACATCGATGAATGCTGGGTTTCAAATAATCCCAGTACTCATCGGCCTCTTCGCAATTGGAAAAATCCTCACGGACATCGGTAGTGAAGAAACGAAAGTCGAAAAGAGCGACAGTCACGACTCCTCATTTATCCCTTTCAAGCAATGGATACCACACTGGCGGAACCTGATTCGCTCCTCCGGAATCGGAACTGTTATTGGTGTGCTTCCTGGCGTTGGCGCTAATATAGGCTCCCTCGCCGCGTATGCGGCTGCTAGGCGATCGTCCAAGGAGCCGGAAAAATTCGGCCATGGTAGTGAAGAGGGAATTATTGCTTCGGAAGCTGCTAACAATGCCACTGTAGGGGGTGCTCTTATTCCTTTGATTGCTCTCGGGATGCCCGGCAGCGTTATTACAGCCGTTTTGCTGGGTGCTTTGGTGCTTCACGGTCTCCAACCCGGACCACTCTTGTTCCGCCAAAACCCAGAAGCCATCAATGCCATTATCGGTACGATGCTGATTGCGAACGTGGTCATGTTTTTGATTATGGTGGTCGGCGCTCGTTGGATCGCAAAACTTTCATCTGTGCCTCGTTTCATCCTTTCGCCGCTCGTATTTCTCTCTTGTCTTTGGGGTGCCCATGCCCTGTCCGGGCGTTGGTTCGACGTCTTTGTTATGATTGGCTTCGGTTTCCTTGGCTGGCTTGTGGAGCGCCTCAAAATACCGTTAGCACCCTTTGTAATCGGTTTTGTTCTTGCCCCCGTCGCTGAAGAAAACCTCTGTGCCGGACTCATGGCCAGCGGAGGCTCTTACTTACCACTCCTCGCTCGACCTGTATCCCTCGCCTTTATTGTGCTGGCTGTCTTTTTGCTGGCTCGCAAAGAAACCAACAGCAGAAAACCTCAGGATCTCATTTCATGAAATCTTTTCCTACTCTCTACCTAATCAGCATCGCCATCAGCGTGTCCGCTAGCGACCCCTACATTATCGACACCCACACTCACTTTAAAGGGGAAGAGCAGATCAGGCGGCAGATCGAACGTGGTCAGAAGAAGGATCCGAAAAATACGCTCACGCAAGTCGTCACCCCGAACAATTACCGTGAACTTGCGAATCGGCTAAATATTGGGGCAACCCTCGTCGTCGAGGCCATAGAACATCCTGATATAGATTTAAATACTTGGGTCTTCGAGCAAGCAGAGAAGTCCGACTTACTTTGCGGCTACGTCGCCCGCGAAAATCTCTCGGACCCCAAGTTTCGGGAACGCTACGAAACCTGGAAAGCAACCGGCTATCTCAACGGCTTTCGTTTCCGCAGAGAAGAACTCAACGGCTACCTCCAAGATGATCTGGCCCGCGAGAATATTGCTCAGCTCGCAAAGGATGGAATGGTTGTCGACCTGCTCATCAAGTTGGAACAACACCCGGCCGCTCTTCAACTTGCCAAGGACTATCCTGATCTAAAAATCGTGCTTAACCACTGCTATGGCGCCCGCATGGAAGATGGTAAGATCAGCGACGATTGGAAAGCCTCCGTCACAGAAACCTCAAAACATCCTAATATTCACATGAAGATCTCAAGCATTCTTAATTTTGCTGGAGTCAGCGATAGCGCCCCCAGAGATCTCGAACACTATCGAGAGATTCTCGATCACTGTTATAATTCCTTCGGAGAAGACCGCATCATCTTTGGCACTAACTGGGGCGTCTGCACCCACTGGGGTTCAGTCGATGACGTCGTCAGGATTGTTGAAGAATTTCTCCGCCCGAAGGGCGCGGACATCCTGCGAAAAGCGATGCGTGATAATGCCATAAGGGTTTATGGAATTTCTCCAGAAAAAATTCGAAGCTAACCACCTCCGCTTTCGCGAGACCCCTATTGGGTAAATAACGTTTTGTTGATCAAGTGGGGGGCAAAAGGTAAGCCGGAGCGGCCGTAAATATTCTAAATTGAGGAATTAAAACAGATATTCTCTTTGAGATTGTTATATTCGACGAATAAATGGAAAACGTACGTGAAGCCTTCGCTGAAAAACTCAACGCTATTCGCGCCGAAGTCGGGCGAGCCGTAGTCGGCCAAGAGGAACTAGTCGACCGAATGCTCCTGGGCTTGCTTTGCAATGGCCATGTCCTTCTTGAAGGAGTACCAGGTATCGCCAAGACGCTGACCGCCACGAGTCTTTCACGCGCCGTCCAAGCTGAGTTCAGCCGCATTCAGTTCACACCCGACCTCCTTCCGGGAGATCTCACAGGAACACTGGTCTACAACCCTAAGGACCACACCTTCAATGCCGAGAAAGGTCCTGTCTTTGCTAACCTTTTGTTGGCCGACGAAATTAATCGAGCTCCTGCGAAAGTTCAGTCGGCTTTGCTCGAGGCGATGCAAGAAAAGCAGGTTACTCTCGGGAAAGAGACCTACGATCTTCCAAGGCCGTTCATGGTTCTTGCAACACAGAACCCCGTCGAACAAGAGGGCACCTACTCACTGCCCGAAGCACAGGTCGACAGGTTCATGTTCAAGCTCAAGGTCGACTACCCGACCCCTGAGCATGAACTATTAGTGATGCAGCGTATGGCAAGCACCTCTACTGAGGTTGAGATAAATCCAGTTCTCAGCCTCGAAGAACTAATGCTAATGCGTAAGGCCCTCGAGGAAACATTCCTCGACGAGAAAGTGGAAAAATACATTATCCGCCTTGTCGGGTGCACACGTCATCCCAAGAAGTTCGGTTTAGATCTGGAACGCTATCTCCGCTTTGGCGCTTCTCCGCGCGCTTCTATCTATCTAAGCCTAGCCGCTCGCGGCAACGCTTTTATGGAGGGGCGCGATTACACCACACCCCAAGACGTTAAAGATATTGCTCATGACGTCCTGCGTCATCGACTCGCTATTTCTTATCGCGCTGAAGCCGAAGCACTCACATCAGACGATTTACTCGATCAGATGCTCTCGACCGTTCCCGTGGTGGTGGAATGATCAACGAAACTGACAACCGACTCTCTCTTCTCGAGTTGAAGTGCCGCCGTCCTGTTGAGCACCTGCTCGCGGGAGAATTTCATTCCGTGTTTCGTGGCCAAGGGATTGAGTTCGAAGATGTGCGTCCCTACCAGCCAGGCGACGACGTTCGGTCTATGGACTGGAGAGTGACCGCCCGTACTGGCGAGCCACACATCAAGCGTTACATCGAAGAACGCGAGCAGTTCCTCTACCTTCTCGTCGATGTTTCGGCATCAGTTTTGGATTCTTCTGGCAGACACAAGCGCGACACAATTACCCAGATCGCTTCGCTACTGACCATGGCGGCAGCTAAGAATCAGGACCGAGTTAGTTTGATCCTCTTTACAAACGAAGTCGAATTGGTCATTCCGCCGGGCAAGGGGCGCACTCACACACTGCGTATCATGGATGCGTTGTTAAACTTCAAACCGAAAGGGCGCGAAACGCAATTTGAATCTGTTCTCCGTCGTTTTGGGCACATTGCACAAAAACATTCCATCGTCTTTATCATCTCCGACTTCCTTGCTAAGGACTACCTCGAAGAACTGTGTGCTCTAGCGGGGCGTCACGATGTTAATGCGGTAAATGTGTTAGAGTCCCAAACTGTGAGATCACCTGGCGCAGAGCTAGTTCGCATTCACGACGCCGAAAACAACGAAAGTCGTATCGTTGATTTAAAAAAAGTGGCCGATGATGGATCTGCTTACCACGAAAGCCTACGGGAGGAGATGCTGGAAAGTGGCATCAGCCTTATGGAAATCGCCGAAGGTGAGGACTGCGTCGAGGCATTAAGCGGTTTCTTTCACCTCCGACAGCGACGTGTCACCGAAGAAACAAGAGGTTAGAAACATGCGTTCCATCATCGCCCAAACAGTTGGTCTGCTCTGGCTGACGGCTACATCACTCCCAGCAGAGGACCTAGGTGGTCTCTCTGTTGAATTCAAGCCCGCGGTGGCTAACCCAGGTGATCTCGTTACCTTGTGGGTGGAGATGAATCGCGAAGACTACGCAGAGTTTGATCTCAAAGTTCTGATTCACCCTCAACTACATCTAGTTGCTCGCGAAAAAATTCCCATTACTCACGCCAACGGAAGTTACTATCAGAGCGAGCGGCTTATGCTGCAGCCACTCTCGTCAGGAGATGTTACTCTGAATGAAATTTCTGTCGTTCTCACTGAAACTACTGGACCACGCACAGTATCACTTCCTACAGCAAACCTAACGGTGGAGCCTTTTGACTCTGCTGATAAAGTCTCTACTCCCGAGCCGCTCCCTCAAGCAGCAACAACCCAAGACATAGCATCGTCGGTCTTTATCCCTCTGCTCCTCATGGTTGCGGGAGGTTTTGTTCTCATTTTCCTGATACGCCTCAAGCTGAATATTCCGGCCGAACCTAAACACAGCCGAACCTTGGGCACGCGAAACTTTGATTCCATTCTCAGGGCGACCACTATCACCAACGAAGACCTTGAAACGATCCTTTATGAAAAAAAGGTCGGTCTCTCCGACGAGCTTCGAGAAAAACTCGAGAAAAAACTCTATGCCCTTGCTGAAGATGATTCTATTCACGATACGCTATACCAACAATTAAGAAAGGAGCTCGACGCATGAGTTTCGCCACGCCTTGGGTTCTACTATTGACGCCCTTACCACTGATTGTGGTTCTTTGGAGGAGGAGGCAACGCCCCACTCTGTCCGTCTCTTCACTTCAGCTTTGGGAGCATGCCTCACCTGGGCGAGCCCGCTTTCTTTGGATCCCGCCAGTGATCAAAACCCTTGGATTGACCCTACTGATCGTTGCTTTAGCCCGGCCACAAGCCGGCACCGACCAGGCTGTCGAGGTTTCTGAAGGAATTGCTATCGAGATGCTAATGGATGTGTCCTCCAGCATGAGTATGGACATGAAACTTTCGGACGGCCGAGGCAAACCGCGCATAGAAGTGGCCAAGGAATTGGTCGAACTATTCATTGCTGGCGACGGAGAGGGCCTTGAAGGGCGGGACGGCGACCTCATTGGCCTTATCACATTTGCCCGCTACGCGGATACTCGGAGCCCCCTCACGCTCGGGCATAATGCCCTCCTAAGCATCGTGCGCGATCTTACAATTCAGGAGCGCCCTAACGAAGACGGTACTGCCTACGGTGATGCCCTCGCTGTCGCGTCCGCGCGACTTAAGCAACTTGACGATCCGGAAGTTCGCAAGATGCGATCCCTTGAAGGTGAAATCGCCAGCCGCGTCATTATTCTCCTGACTGATGGTGAAAATAATTCAGGCAGTCACCTGCCACTCGAAGCCGCCGGCCTTGCTCAAGATTGGGGTTGCCGCATCTACAGTATCAGTTTAGGGGACCGCCCCCGAGGAACAAACGAAAGAGCCATCGCTCAGAAGTCTGAAGCTGAGCGTGTCCTTGAACATATCAGTACTGAGACCGGCGGCGTCTTCCGAACCGCTACAGATTACGATTCTCTCCTCGCTGTTTATAAAGAGATCGACGACCTCGAACGCGCCCGTATTGTTTCGCGAACTTATACTCACATTTCTGAGTGGTTCTGGGTGCCACTCAGTGCAGCGATCGGCTTCCTTGTTTTTGCCTTCTGGCTCGAAGCAACTTGGTTAAGAACCGTCCCATGATCCCATTTGTCTTCCAACAACCTTGGATGCTGTTGTTGCTGCTCGCAGTAATTTCACTCGGTGGCATTCTGCGCTATGCCAGGCGACGGCGGCGGATCGTGCTCGAAGAAATGGGAACAGGCAAGCCTCCACCATATACTAAATGGCGCGACCTCGCCCGGCTTACGTCACTGACACTTATGGTTATTGCCGCGGCTAAACCTGGCTTTGATCCACAGCGTAATAACGTTTCCCAGAGTGGTCGTGATGTCGTCTTCGTCCTCGACGTGTCCCGATCTATGCTCGCCGAAGACGCATCCCCGAATCGGCTGAATGCCGCCAAAAATGGAGTTCGGGATGTTCTCGACGCCCTCAGCACCGAGCGGGTGGGTCTCGTCATCTATGCGGGTAATTCGAATATTCTCTGCCCACTGACCTACGACTACAATTTTGTACGCTACATGCTCGACCAAGCCACCACGCGCGCCGTCGACTTTGGTGGAACAATCCTCCTCTCAGCTGTCGAAAAGAGTATTGATAATGTTCTACTCGACGGTCGCGAAGGAATGCATGACCTCATCGTCCTCACTGATGGCGAAGAACACGGCGCCGAAAACGAGCGCGTCAAAGAACTTCTTGAAGAGAACGGGGTCGGCCTTTTACTCGTCGGGGTGGGAGATCCCTCGGCCGGTTCCCGCATTCCCATCACTGATGAGGAAGGACGGGGCACCTACGTCAAATACGAAGGGGACTTTGTCACGACACGCCTCAAGGATAAGGAGCTCAGAGAACTAGTTCGGGGTATTGATAATGCCGCTTACCAATCCGTCGGGGCATCCAGTTTCGACCTCGCTGGACTTTACCTCGAATACGTCGCAGAAAAGCCAGCCTCCGGTGGAAGTGGTGATCAGACCTACGTGACTTACCGTGAAGCTGGCTTCCCGCTTATGATTCTTGCTCTGCTTTTACTTATTATCGCAGAAGGGCGTGTCATTCCAAAAATTACCATCAACAAAACTGCCTCCGCAAGAGTGGTTTTGTTAGGATTTTTTTTAATGGTATCAACTTATGCAACAGAGCTCGGGGTCGAAGCACGCCTCAATGATGCGCTGACGCACCAGAAAGCGGGGCGATACAGCGAGGCCCTCGAGTCTTTCGCCCTGATTGTTGAAGAGGGTGGTAGCAGGCTGATGAACAATAAACAACTCGCGACGATAGCTTTCAATGAAGGGCTTTGTTATCTCGCCCAAGCAGAATCACAAGCTTCGCAAGAACCTAAGGCCGCCCTCGGACTGGTAATGCAGGCTCGTAGCCGCTTTCTCAACGCTCGACGCATGAAGCCCGACTTTGATCGCGCTGGCCAACGTCTTGATCCTGTTGCTCAAATGATCGTCGATTACCAGAAAAAGATTACCGAGGAAGAACAGCGTCAGCAGGAAATCGAGGAAAAAATGCAGGCCCTCATTGAGATGTTGCAAGCGCTCCTCGAGAGCCAGACTGAGCTCCGAAGCGACGTGCCATCGCGTCCCCAGCAACCTCGTGGCCCTTCCACTCAATCCCTTGATTCACCTGAAAACGCAGCGGTGAAATCCACTCACTTCACTAGCGACCAGCTCCACCTCATCGAAACCGCCAACAACGTTCGTGTTTTTATGGGCCAACTCGATCAGGCTATGACCCCAAAAGGCATCGACATCGAGCAACTGCCTGTCTCCATTCTCCATGAACCACTCCAACTCATCGCAGAGGCTATCGAAGCCCAAAATCGAGCCGCCGAACAATTGCGGCAGTGGACGTCTTGGCCAGATGCCCGTCTTCAACAACAGATCGCAATCGACAAGATTAAAAGCATCCTCGACCTGCTCGCTAGTGACCAGTCTGAAGACTGGGATGAGGGCGACTGGGAGGACTGGGAAGAAGATTGGGATGATATGGAATTTAGTGATTCTGAAGGCGGTATGAACGCCTCTATGGATGGGCAAGGGGACCTCGCTGCTGGCGCTGAAATGCAGGCGCTGCCCTTACCTAACTATTCCGTTGAAGATATTCTAATGGAAGAACAAGGCAGCCTGCAGTTCAGACAACAACAACGCGCGGTCGCCAATAAAGGTAAGGTTGAAAAGGATTGGTAATGCGTTTCTTTATCACAGTGTTAGTCATTAACTTGACCATGATTTTCAAATCACTGGGTCAGGGTTCTGCATCGACACCACTACCCACTATTACCAATACTAGTGAGACGGTTGAGGCAGCGGACCAAGTCGACCCGCTACTTCAAGCAACCGTCGAGCTCGAGATTGATTCCTCATCTTTCTTTACTGACATGGCTATCAATGCGGTCGTAAAGTTTCCCGAGACTGTCTCCGAGCCACTCGATGCCCCCGGCCCTGACAGCGGTATCTCTATCATCAACCTTGATGTGATGGAGGCTTACAGCGATGAAGAGGTCGCCTCTGTTGCCTCTATCAGTCTGATTCCACTCGATGCCGGACTCATCACTATTCCCTCCTTTGAGTTTCAATCTGATACCACTACTTATCGCACCCCAGCCCGTCAGATTCTCGTATCCACTCCAGTTGAGAGTGAAGCTATGAGTTTTACGATGACGCCAGCCAAGACCACGGTCTACGCTGGTGAGCCACTTCGAATAGATGTGCACTGGAAGGTGGATCTAATCACCAACCAGATCCGCTCTATGCGATGTTTCCCAGAAGTCTTCTCTTACCCTAATTCAGAGATCCTTGTTCCTCGTAACACCGATCTCGAGAAGGACCAAATGGGTATGCCTTTTGGTGGACGTCGCATTATTGCCAAGCGTGTTCCACCTCCCAGTGATGAACCCAATAAACAATTCGAAAAGTTTGGCACCGTAACTTTCCCGATTTACGTAAAGTTTAATGATCCCGGCATAGTTGAGCTGCCTGAGGCAAAATTAGAGATCGCTCATCTCAAAGGTAAAGGTGGCGCCTTCGCCCCTTATGCCGCCTATTTTAACAACGGTCTCTTTGAACCGCTCGCTTCCCTCGAGGCTTTTGAACGCTTCTTTGTTAATGCTCCTGCGGTGACAATTAAAGTCCTCCCGCTGCCTGAAAAAGGCCGCACCGAAATATTTAGCGGCTTGTTTGCACCAGTTTCTATCGAAAACCGTGTCAGCGTGAATGAGGTAGAAGTCGGTGAAGTCGTAGAAGTGATATTTCGAGTCACCTCTGGGGCACCTCATGGCATGCTTGAACTACCCCAACTCGGCGCGCAGAGGTCTCTCCGTGGACGATTTCGTCCCGGAAGTGAATACGGTCGCGAGTGGTTTGAAGACGGCACCGGCTTCACGGGACGAATCCGTCCACTCACCACAACAGTGACCGCACTACCATCCCTCCAGTTCCAGATTTTTGATCCTACCACCGGAGCCTATCAAACCCTCCAGACCAAAGCTCAACCGCTCAATGTTAAACCTACCAATGGAAAAGACTTCTTCGACATCCGTAGCCTCGCCCCAGAATCCACTATCACTGATCAGACGAAGGGAGTCTGGCACAATGACCAACCCGGAATCATGAGAGACTTATTGAACCAAACCATTGGTTTGCTTGCCGAAAACATGCTGATCCTTAGCTTGATCGCTGTGGGGATGTATTTCGTCCTACTACCCCGCATCAAGGAACGACGACGACGCGCTACCAATCCGGCCTACCGTGATCAGGCCGCAGCCTACGAGGCTTTCAAGAAACTACCAGAGTGCAGTGAGGAGAAATGGGAAGCCTTCCGACATTTTCTCGCCACCAGCTTTTCAATGCACGGTGGTGCCTGGACTCCTGGCGAAGCTCAGCGCCTTCGTGACCGAGGCATTAGTGAGACTGATGTGCAAGCCGTCATCGATACACACACAGCCATGGACGCCACCAACTTCGCCTTTCACAAACCAGCCAACCGGGTGCCTGAGCTCAACGCGCTCGGTCAACGCCTTTTTAATCACTTCCGTAAGGCCCTGCCAGCCATCGCTGCCTTCCTTTTACTAAACAGTACAACCCATGCTGATGAATGGACGGAAGCCGACACCCTTTTTGAACAGGCTCTCGCCGCAACACCCGGTGAACCCATCACTGAGTCCCTCTTCACCCAGAGCGCGCTCAAGTTCGAAGCAGCCGCCGTCGAGCGCAAACGTAAAGGCGCCGCCTGGTTCAACGCCGGTAACGCCTGGTTCAACGCCGGCGAGATCGGTCGTTCCATCAGTTGCTACCGACAGGCCCGCATTTATCGTCCGTTTGATGAAGATGTTACTAACAGCCTGAACGCCGCGCGCGCGCTCAGTATTGATGTGGTTGAAGATAAACGGAAGCTCCGGCTCGATTTCTTCCCAGTTCGCTGGCTCAGTTCTGGACTTGTCATCAGCGTCTGGTTTGTCGTCGTATTTCTACTCATCCACCAGCGCTTCCGAAACAACATTTCCCTCACCGGAGTCATCGCCATGTTGGTGCTGTTGATTCTCTTGAGTTCTTTCACCGCCCTCGCTGCCAGTCGATCCGGAAGTGAAGGTGTTGTGGTGGCCGGTAGCCTCTACGGACGTAAAGGACCAGCTTATAGTTACCAGCAGGCATTCAACGAACCCATTCATGATGGGTTGGAAGTGCGGATTATTGAGGAACGAAAAGAGTGGTTGCTGGTGGAATTGGCTGATGAAAGGCAATGCTGGGTGCCGGCAGATCAGATACGGCGTGTAAAAAATGTTTTAAGCTAAAAGCAAAACTCGCATGCTTCCTCACCCGCGCCACGTAGGCTTGAATAACAACCGCTTTATGTTGTTTTAGAGAAGGGCGACAATGATACAAACCCAACTTTATGGAAACTCTCAGCTGGATCGCAGCCGGCTTTATACTGCTGCTATCGGCCTACGCTTTATTCTGCTGCTGGCGGGATAAAGACGAGCCAACTAAACACCGTATAATTTACACGGTCGTGATACTACTTTTGCCGATTTTTGGCGCCGTCATCTTTTTTAAACAACGGGAAGAGATGAGGAGAAACACCAAGCCTCGCAGTAAACGCCGCCTCTAAAGATCACTCCCGTGGAGCGCCGTCTCCGCGGCCACGCCCTCCTCTTGGGCCGCCACCAAAAGGGGATTCCCCGTTGAGCTCGCGCATATTCCGCTCAGCTTCGCGCTCAGCGCGCATCTCAGTGCGCTCAGATTCAGAGAGCATTTCATCTCCGTTTTTGTCGCCACGCTTCATAAACTCCCAGGCTTGCTCAGGCACTTCATCCTTGGCGATATTCCCGTCCCCGTTTGTGTCGATCTGGGCGAGGAACTCCTCGCGACGCTTGGCCCTTTCCTCATCGGACAGATTGCGCCAATCCTCTCGGCTCATTCCCCCGGTGCCACCTTTGCCGCCTTTGCCGCCTTTGCCGCCTTTGCCGCCTTTGCCACCTTCCCGACCACCCTCTCGTGAGGGGGCTCCAAATGTGGTTACCACCTCGCCTTCGGGAAGCAGCTCGATCTCTTGGGGCTCACCTTCGATAGCCACAAGTTCCATACGAATTTCGCCTTCTTCCCAAGAAAGGTCTTTGCTTTCACCAAAAGGGACAATACCGAAGTCCTCCCACTTCACTGGGAGCGAAAGGCTCAACATGAGCCGATCCCTCTCTTCATCAAACCGCACTTGGGCCGGTACCGACACTTCTACACTGGCGCCATGCGCCTGGTAATTCCCTGATAGATTAACCATGCCCTCGTCGCCGGGCGTTACGCTGGTAATCTTCAATGTGGAAACCGGGAAAAAACTCACAGCAAAAAACTCGTCCGCCTTAAGATCCCGTACCAACTCTTCATCGCGTGACACAACGGAGTTCATATCGATCGTGAGCAAATGTTCGCCCTCCGGATTCAGTTGGTTGCCCAAGAGATCAAGCTGCCCCACAAAATTAAGGAAACCTCCGCGAGGCGCGTCTTCCGTTTCTCCACCACTGAATCGGATCCGAGATCCACCCGTAAAGACAAAGATACGCGATTCGAGCTCAGTTTTTTCGGTGATCTCCGGTTTCTCAGCGGGTTCCTCAGCAGGAGGGGGAGGGGTTGATGGTGCCTCCTCTTTACAGGCGGAGAAAAAAAGAGCTCCGGCAACCACAGGTAATACAGGGAGAATGGTCCAAACTTTCATAACTTTAATTTCAACTGAGTCGAGTCGTCACGCTGATGGCACAGCGATTATGCGTATGTAACTCCAGTCTACATTGGACGTTGCGCTAGATTTCCAAGTATAGTGAATTTTGTTATGCCACTCCAAACTCTCAATTTGTCGCTATTAGGTGAATCACCTTCAGCCGAAATCGTGGCGTGGATCGACGAAGCCAACCGGAGACGTGAGTATTTTTACGAGGAGGGCCTTGGGCTGCGCATCCCAAAATATGTCCCTAGTAATCCTGAAATGGTGCATGCGGCCATTTATGACCTGAAAGAAAACGCTCAACTACGCGGCAATACTTTTTGCGAATGGGGCAGTGGGTTTGCTATTGCGACAGGTATCGCCTCACTTCTCGGGATGAAGGCTTACGGCTTAGAGATTGAGCCTGAACTTATTGATCGCTCACGCCAGTTAGCAGCCGACCTGAACGTTCCTATCACAATTCTAGACTCCGACTACCTTCCGGAAGGGTTTGACGAATCCGAAGAAATGGGCGGTAAGGAACTCATCCTACCCGAAGCGACGATGGCTGGAAGCATCCATCCGGATTATGATGGGCTGGACCCCGGGGAAGTAGATCTCTTCTTTGTCTATCCCTATCCTGATCAAGAGGAAATGATGATGGACTTGTTTGATGCTGTTTCCACGCACGGGGCCGTCCTGCTGCTTTACCGAGAAGAAGGGGAGGTCGATGCTTTCCTTCAAACGAAAGATAATGACGATGATGCATGGGACTCATAAATCGGTTTCTCATTTCAGCCCAATACTGATTACTCCTCATGGAAGCTCTTTGAATGAAATTTGTTAAGTTTGGTAAAGCAGAAGCGAAGACTACAAAAACTTTGAGTTCCGTATAAAAAGGAAAAAGTTCACCTCAATAGAAAATCGCCATCTTTGTGATCGCCCAGCGATCATAAAGTGGAATAATCTGCCTAAAAATTTCCATGAGGGAACTATCTCATATTCTCGAGGACGTCTCGCCGCAGCTCCAATTATTGGAAAAAGACCGTCTCTTTTATCTAAAGCAACATCGCCGCTACACCTTGATTGGGGCAATCCCACTCGGGGCAATTCTGATCGGAGGATTCCTTTTGAAGGCAATCCTTATCACCATTGGAGTCGCCTTTGGATGGTTGGTTATCTCGGGTATTCTTTATTACCTTAAAGCAGGGAAACTCGGAACATCCTACCGCGACAACTACAAAACATCTGTTCTTCCTCGGCTGATCGAGTCTGTGGACCCGAATCTACAATACGACGCCAAACAAGGTATTTCGTCGTCGTCTTTCGTTAATACCGAACTTTTTACCACCCGCCCGGACCGCTATCGCACTGAGGACCTTGTCTATGGAACCTACGGTAACACCAAGCTTCAGTTGGCAGAAGTCCGCGCCCAAGAGGAACGTAGCCGCCAAGATAGCGACGGTAATCGCGAAACCTACTATGTCACCATCTTCGAGGGTATTCTTCTTATAGCTGATTTTAATAAGCACTTCCACGGGCGTACTTTTATTTTTCCTGATAAAGCTGAGAAGTTGTTCGGTAATTTTGGGCGGTTCCTCCAGAAAATGGGAGGGCGCAGCAAGACTGGTCTGATTCGGATGGAAGACCCTGAGTTTGAAAAAGCCTTTGCGGTATATTCCACAGACGAAATTGAAGCCCGATATATTCTTAGCACGGCGATGATGCGCCGAATTCTTAATATGCGATCTCGGTTTGGGGAAAATATTCGGGTTTCTTTCAAAGATTCCTGCCTCATGCTTGCTGTCCCCCATAGGGAACCTTTTCTGGAGCCTAATAGGAAAGTCGCGGCGACTGACGCCTCTCAGGTTCAGGAATTCCTCTTAAGCTTGAGTCACTTCCTCGACACGATCGAAGAACTGGATCTCAATACTCGAATCTGGACAAAGCAGTAAAATAGTAAGGTGATATCCGCTGAGTTAAAACAACCTTCCCTCGGTTTACCTCTAACGAACAACGTCACGTGTAATTAATATCGCGACAGAACTCAGTGTTCCTGATTGATATCAGCTCCCTTTTTTGTCCTGAATTGTGGACTTCACGTAAAGTTCACGCAACTGCTTGAAATCGACCTCGGCTGGGCTTGATGACATCAGGTCGACTCCTTTGTTGTTTTTAGGAAAAGCAATCACTTCGCGAATACTGTCCTCCTTACAAGCCAGCATGACGAGACGGTCAAGGCCAAGCGCAATTCCGGCGTGAGGAGGGGCTCCATATTGAAATGCTCCAAGGATATGGCCAAAATTCTCAACCTGCTCCTCTTCGCCGATTCCAAGAATAGAGAATATTTTTGACTGGAGGTCACCTTCGTGAATCCGGACAGAACCACCGCCGAGCTCGTTTCCGTTGAGAACGACATCATAGGCGTCGGCGAGGATTTCGCCCCACCTAGACTCGTCAGCAAGAAGTTCCTCTTGTCCATCTTTCGGGCGGGTGAAAGGGTGGTGAACTGCATTCCACTTGCCCTCCTCTTCGTCGAAGCCTAGGAGCGGGAAGTCGATAACCCAATGGAAGTCGAGTTCGTCTTCTTTACCTTCGAGCCAGTTATTCATCTCAGCACACTCTAGTCGAAGGCGGCCTAACACGTCGCAAACAGTAACTCGAGTATCGCAACCAAAGAGAATAAGGTCACCCTCCTCAATCTTAAGATCTTTTTCGATCGCGGCCAACTCCTCTTCGCTGAAAAATTTCACAATGGGAGAACGCCAGGTCTCTTTCGCAGAACCACGCACTTGAATGTAGGCAAGACCACCGGCACCTGCTTCTTTGGCCACCTCTTCAAGTCGCTTAATCTGTCCTGTAGAAACGCCAGCAAATCCCTTTGCATTAATCGCACGAACAACACCACCAGCCTCTACAGCTCGTTTGAAGACACCGAATCCAGATTCGGAAAAGTGTTCAGTCAGGTCGACAATCTCACACCCAAAACGACGCTCAGGCTTGTCGCTGCCATAGCGATCCATCGCGTCCCAGTAATCGATACGATCAAACGGAGTGTGGATCTCAACGCCTCGGCTTTCTTTAAACACCTTTTCAAGAAGGCTCTCTATCAAGGTAAAGATATCCTCAGATTCCACAAAGCTGGCCTCAATATCCACCTGGGTGAATTCGGGCTGACGGTCAGCACGTAAATCCTCGTCGCGGAAACAACGAGCGATCTGAAAATAACGCTCTACACCCGCAACCATGAGTAACTGCTTATACTGCTGCGGTGCCTGAGGTAAGGCATAGAACTTGCCGGGGTTAAGACGAGATGGAACAAGGAAGTCACGTGCACCCTCAGGGGTAGATTTAGAAAGGATAGGTGTTTCAATTTCAACGAAACCATTATCGTCAAGTCCATCACGAATCGCCTTGGTGATAGTGTGGCGCATGCGTAAATTGTTGGCCATTCGTGGGCGGCGAAGATCGAGGTAGCGATGCTTTATGCGCAGATCCTCGTTGCTAAGTTCCTTATCCAGTTGGAACGGCAGCACCTCGGCCTTGTTTAGCATCTTGAGTTCACTTGCAACGAGCTCAACCTCACCCGTCTCGATCTTTTTGTTTACAGTGGACTGGCCCTCGATTTCAGGCCGATAATCCACCCGACCAGTCACCTGAATAACATCTTCACCGCGCAAGGTATGGCTTAACTCAGCGGCATTGGCGTTTTCTTCGGAACGGAATACGCATTGGGTCACACCTTCGCGGTCACGTATATCGATAAAAATGACGCCACCTTGGTCACGAACGGTATTGACCCAACCAACAAGAGTGGCGGTCTCGCCCGCGTTGGATTTACGGAGTTCGTTACAGTGATGCGTTCGATACATGGCTGTCTCAGCTGGGTTAATTATCAACTACGCTAGGGCAGCTTTAGGCTGGATGGCCCTTATTAAGCGTGGGCGGAGACACTACTCGTCAAATTCCAAGGTGCAAGCGTCGGTATTAGTTGGACGTTGCGAGCATCCGAGCTACTTAGGCGAGCCGACCTGTTCTACGGTGAGTGAACTTAATTGCGTGAATCCCTTATGCGGTCCTAGACGTCGTGTTTCCACCCTTCTCAATAATCGCCCAGATTCTTCCCAACGCTGTCATCCGTCCACCAGTAGAGAAGGCGCCCACAGTTCTCGCAATAGGCGACTTGTTTTTCCGCTTTGACACTAACAACGGTCGATTTTGTCACTTTCATGTGACAACCTTGACACACTCCGTCAACGAGCCCCACCACAGCCATCCCTGATTTGGCCTTGAAGAGGCGTTCGTAGGTGTCGAGCAAGTCCGGGTCGACCTCAGCGGCCTGCTCCGTGCGGGTGAGTTTTTCCGCTTTAACATCACTTTCAAGCTTGGTTTTAAGCTCACCGAGGTCTTCGATTTCTTCCTGCACTGACTTTTCGTTTTCATCGAACTTGGCTCGAGCCGAATTGAGCGCAATCTTCTGCTCATCGGCTTGCTCCATGAGCTCAATCTCCTTGTCCTCCAACGCCGTTATTTCTTCGCCATAACGCTCGATCTCCTGGCCCATGGCCCGGAATTCTTCGTTCTTTTTAGTTTCGAATTGCTGAACCTTCAGCTTCGTTATGCTGTCTCGTCGTGTCTCCACGTCGAGCTCAAGGTTTTTGATTGCCACCTCCGCCTGCTGCAAAGCTGTTTTGGCACCGTCGAGCGCCTCCTGATCAGCGATAAGCTTCTCACGAATGTCTTCTTCTTCCAAGGGGATACCAGCCAACTCTTTTTTGAGAGCCTTCAGCTTCTGATCGTGGTGTTGAACGCGGAGCAATTTCTCAACTTCAGGGAGCATGGTGTGGTTTTGTGTTAAGGAGGTCGAGGAAGAGTAAACGGTGCTAATTTGAAAAGTAAAAGGTAAATCCACATGAGGTGAGCATGTTTTTACTAACAACATACTCACCCTTATTTAACGGGTTATTCACATTTGCTCATAAAAGCCAATTTGGGCGGCCGCAGGTGGGTGCCACAGCGGTCGCTTGCTCGGCACGCTCCTGCCAACCGTCCCCCTTCTCGCTCGGTAAAGCAAACCACGAACGGCAGCCTCCAAAGCTGGCACAATCTTCCAGTAATAGCGGTTCTTTCAAAAGATATGGCTGCACGACAGCGTAAGAGATTCCTGGTTTATCGCCCCACGAAAACCTTTCTCTCACCGTCGATTCCGACCATATGTGAAATGGATCCAGTTTTTGGACTTCTTCCCAATCCGTAATGAGGCCCCATGACATTGCCTCGATATAAACATCAAACGTTATCTTGCCGTCAACTCGGCCAACACTTTCGAGCGCCCTCTCGGAACCATCGGCGTTCGGCTTCACCCGGGTAGTTTGTTCATGAAACAAACTCGGAAACAAGAAGAAGCGGTCATACAACCATTGAAACCCTGCCCTGCCTTCAGAAATGCCCCCTTTACGAAGGATCACTGTCTGCTCACCTTGAACCATCGCCTGAGCTACTAATTGCCATTCCTTGAAGGCAACAGGGTGGCGCTGGGACTTTATTTTTTTCATGCACCTTAACCTTTTGGTCAATGCTAAGACTGTCTGGCTTTAGCAAGAGGAAGCCTTACCTGTGAATTTTCCACTGGAAAAACCGATTTGATGCGATACTTTCCGCCCTTGCTGGATTGGTCTGTGGCCTTTTGGCAAAAAGATGGTGGCTGTAGCTCAGGGGTAGAGCCCCGGTTTGTGGTACCGGTTGTCGCGGGTTCAAATCCCGTCAGCCACCCCATCTCCCCGTTTCAAAATCGCTCAGAGGGTCAGAGTTGCCTCAAACTTGCTTCTGTTGATGTCGCAATAGTTTCTATGGAATCGCTCGAAACCAGAATTGATTATGAATTTGCCAATTCATTGCTGCTCGCGGAAGCGCTGACGCACCCTAGTCTCGCCTATGAATCTCGCAAACCCAGCTTCGACAACCAGCGGCTCGAATTTTTGGGTGATGCTGTGATCCAACTAATTTTGACCGACGAGCTTTACCGGTTATTCCCTGAACTCAATGAAGGACACCTAACAAAGCTGCGCAGCCGCCTTGTGTCTCGTGACGCGCTTTGCCGCTACGCGAAAAAAATTGAGCTTGGCTCTTACCTAATGCTTGGAAAGGGTGAAGATGCAAACGGCGGACGTGGCCGGCCATCGAATCTCGCTGACGCTTTTGAAGCGCTCGCTGGAGCCATCTATCTCGATAGCAGTTTTGAACAGGTTCAATCTTTTCTCCTTAATAATTTTCGAGAGTTTATCGAAGACATAACAGCCGACCCGGAAGAAAATAATCCAAAAGGTGAGCTTCAAGAGCATCTCCAATCTATATCAACGTCGAGTCCTTCATATGCCATTATTTCGCAGGAAGGTCCTGATCATCAGAAGCAATTCCTTGCCGAAGTTAAATGGGAAGGATTAAACTTAGGGAGGGGTTCTGGTTTGAGCAAAAAAGAGGCGGAAACAGCGGCTGCTGCTGAAGCTCTTGAGAAGCGCGTTTGGCGTATATGGGAGGGCTCAAGGAATCGTTAATAACTCGACAACTGTTGTGAAGGACTGTGAAAAACCGCTGCGTTGTTCACAGAAGACAGTGCTTGCTCGCTTTGCTCACATGACTTATTCACAGAAACAACCATCCGCTAAGGCGTTCATTATGAGACGGCTAGAAACTAAGTTCATACTTATTCACCGATATAATAATAAGTAATTATTTCCTTATAAAATCAGTTTCTTCTATTAGGATGTGAAGAACTCCAGAACGCGAGCGCATCAAGCACCTCTAGCACCTCCAAGCCAGCGAGGCTCCGGTCTTTAGAAACAAGCTTTTTCATTTTCGAAGAAGCGGGCGCCCAAACTTCAGGATTTGTAGGACCAAACAGAAGAAGACCCGCTGCTCCTGCGCTCGCCGCCAAATGTGAGATGCCGCTATCGTGGCCTAAGTAAAAGTCAATGTGATTGAAAACAGCACCAAGCTCAGGCAAATTAAGTCCTTGTAGATGGGTGAAGGGAAGGTTTTTCCGATCGAGCAAAGCAAGAAATTGTTCGATGGTCGAATGTTCGGCTTCGCCACTGGTCACGAGGAAATCGACATCGAGCTGGTGATGAAGCCTAGAAAGCAATTCAGCCCATAAATCGAGCGGCCAGTTTTTCGAGGCGCTCCCACTTCCCGGATGAAGAGCAACACACCGACGGAGAGGCAGAGCAGCTGATTTAGAAGAGAGGGGGTAAGAAAAAGTGGAATCGTCACGTTCAAGATACAAAGCTAGAGCATTGAGCGGTGCTGCAAGTTGCAGGGCGGCGGGAACGAAGGGCTGTTCTTCGACCGCGCGGAAGGGACCGGTTAGGAGTGTCTGGACGTCGGACCGATTGAGATTATCTCTGAAGTAACCGTCAGGGTCGTAAAGGTAGCTAACAACCACGTCAAACGACGAAAAATAATCGCACCATTCTTGGTCTAGTTCGGCCCCTGGAACAAAGAACGTTGCGAGTCGAGCATCTTCAATGGAGCAAGTACAATCAGCAAGCCCCGCAGCAGTGGCTAAACACGTGATTGCAGGGTAACCAAGTATTTCAATTTCATTATTTGGCAACTGCTCCCGAACCAAACGAACCGCCGGCATGGTTAAAATGAAGTCGCCAACGGCACCACCACGAATAAAAAGAATTTTTCCCATACCGCGTCGAAAGTATGTTCACAACCAGTCACAAATAGAACGAATCAGGGTACTTGGAGAGGATTGGACGGACAACTTTAAAACGTTCGGAGCGTTTTTTGGTTCTTCTACTGTGTCGAACTGGCTCTTTAACAAAGCCGATGTCATATACTCATGCTCACGCTCATCTATGCGGCTCTTAATGAGCTCAAAGCTTCCCTCAAGATAGATTAGCCTAGGATCTTCGAAACTATGGAACAGGTAATGTCGGTAGGATTCTTTCAAAGCAGAACAAGACAATACCGAGATGCGCCCAGAAGATAATTCCACGTGTGCAGCTGTGATCAGTCGGTCAAACCAAGGCCATCGATCTTCGTCGGTCAGAGGAGTTCCGCCCGCCATTTTGGCTTTCGCCTCCAATGTGTGGAAAGAATCTCCCTCAAGATAAGTTCCCCCGAGCGTCTCTGAGAGGCCTTTCGCGATGGTGGTTTTGCCGCACCCAGAGACCCCCATTACGACGATGAAAGACTTCATGGGTTACCCGTAAACCGGACTTGGCAGCGTGCGGTTAATTTCGCTGATGCGATATCCAAACCCCTGATCAGAAAGGGTAGAACCATCAAGCACCCCTTTTTGCCTGCGATAAAGCCCTGGATGAACCATTCGTTCCGGCGCGCTCTCTTCCGGGTAGAATTGCATACCATTGGACTCGACTCCCATGATGGTTCCTGCGTTTGCAGCGAGCAAAAAGTGAGGAATCTGTGCCAGCATTGGATTAGTGAGATCTTGGACCATCAGGCCCATGCCGTGCGCCTTGGCCCAGCAAAGGCTGAGAAGAGCGCCGGTCTGTGTTTTACAGGTTTTCAACGCGACACCATTCCAGCCCAGTTCTCGACCTAGCCTCACAAACCTCCAATCGTGGGCACTTTCATCCATGAATAAGGGTTTGCGGGCGCTGACGCTGTGAACATCAATTTGATTGGCATCAAGGTCATAAGGGAAGGGCTGCTCAACGTAGAGAATTTTTTGATACACCACAGGATCATCAACCTTGAATCGGTCGAGAATGTCATTCACGTAAGCTGGATCTCTGACAGTGCAATTAAAGTCTGTTGTGAGCCAGGCAACGTTCTCCTCTTTGCATATCTGACCTATCTTCGAAAGACGCTCACAATCCCATTTTTCGTCATTTCCGCGGAGCTTTATCTTGAGACAAGTGAGACCGTCCTGTCGGATCCAGTCGCGCAAAAGCACTGGATAACCATCGTTTGGTTCTTCGCCCGTCAGTTCATCTTCGCTAACCGGGTCGAGTCCTCCAACTAGATGCCAAACAGGAAGCTGCGACGGGGGTGAGGGGCTTAAATAATCATTGGGAAAAGCGTTATCAAATCTCACATCAGGTGCGGCGGATTCTAGAAAGTCACCGAGATCTCGGGAGAGAAAACTATGATTATAAGTTGAATAGATTGGCCGTTTATGAAGTTGCCCATACGCGTCGTGAACCGCTATATCCAATAAAGAAAAGCAGACCAGAGCGGCGAGGTGCGGCAGGCCCCTTTCTCCGGTGCGATCGGCGTTAAATTCGTCTTGCAGCTGAGGCAGTCTATGTTCAATAAAATCATGACCAATTTCAAGCGGGTGCCCAGCTTCACCAAATTCGTTTAGCGCCTTAGCGAGTTTTATGGTGAAATCTTTCAGCGCCTCATGCCGATCCTCGTAATCAATCGAAGATGGCCAGACCCAGGCCACCGAAAGGGGTGTCTCCCCCCAACCCTCGGCGTAGCATCCATTTTCGCCCTCTACGATCACCCGAGCTCGGGCACAGGTGACTGAATTGAGAACTTGAGAGCCAAACTTTAAGGGCACCCGCATTTCAACAGGAAGAAAGTGGAGAGTAACTTCGCGAATAGTGGCTTGCTTAGACATCAGGTGAGACGGGAGGAATAATAACCTAACTATACTTCGGCCATCAGGCTTTCAATTTCGTCCGGTTCAATCGGTATACGGGCCATTAAATCAAGATTTCCACCAGAGCGAACAATAATGTCGTTCTCAAGTCGAACCCCGAACCCTTCTTCAGGTAAGTAGATTCCCGGCTCTATGGTAACACACATGTTTTCAACGAAGACTTTTTCAGTGGAAGTGACATCGTGCACATCAATACCAAGGCTATGAGAAACGCCATGCATAAAATACTTGCGGTAAGCGCGCTGCTTTTCAGGCAGGCTATTTTCCTCCCGTTCCCTTGCGACCAACTCAGGGTCAAGCAGATCAAGACTTATTAGTTCTTCTTCGGTGGCCCGCGCCACCTCTTTGGCATAGACTTCCTGCATATCCTTTCCAGGCACGATGAGCTCATCAATGCAGAGACGAAAGATCCGCAAAACAGCCTCATAAACTGCGCGTTGTCGCGGCGTGAACTTCCCGCTAACCGGAATAGTACGGGTTAGATCAGCATTGTAATTGGCATATTCTGCAGCAACATCGAGCAGGAGCAACTCACCCTCACGACACTTCTGATCGTTATCGAGATAATGTAGGACGCAGCTGTTTTTGCCAGAAGCAATAATAGGCTCATAGGCGAAGCCCCGCGATCCATGACGGATAAATTCATGAATTAATTCAGCCTCAACTTCATACTCCATCACGCCAGGCTTCACAAATCCAAGGATTCGACGAAATCCTTTTGCTGTGATGTCGCAAGCAGTTTGAAGCTGGTCAATCTCAATCTGCGACTTTTCCTGCCGCAAGCGATGCATAATAGGGCCAAGGCGGCAGTAGTGATGGCTTTGATAGAGTTCCTGACACTTGTGGCGAAAACGTGCATCCCGAGAAAGTTGTAGTGGTGCTGAAGGGCTGGAACATTCGTTAGCATTGACGTATATAATCGAATTTTCGCGGGTCAGTCTGCGCAGGTAGTAATCGAACTCAGTCGTCCATTGAACATTTTTAATACCAGAAATTTCCGCAGCTTTTTCTTTCGATAGTTTGTGCCCCTCCCAAATTTTTAGGAGCTCTGAAGTTTCACGAACAAAAAGAACCTCTCTCATCTTTGGGTCCGAGTGGCTCGGACAGACTACAAGAATTGTCTCTTCCTGATCAGCACCAGTTAGGTAAAAGAGGTCACTGTTTTGGATGAAGCGGGTTGATCCATCAGCACAACGCCACGGAATTTCTGAAGAGTGAAAAATAGCGAAGGCGCCTTTGGGTATTTCACGAGCCAGTCGACACCGGTTGGAAATAAATAAATCCGAAGGAATGGATCGATATTTCATGGGCAAAATTTCAGTGAAAACAAGGGATTGTGTTATAGTCGTGGGCCAAAGCTAGAAAGAGGCCATACAGGTTTCTTTCAGAGCCTTAATTTTCAACCCTTTATGGCAGATATCCAGAAACAAACGGTTGTTATCGCCGATAATGATCCTGATTTTCTCGATTGGTCTTCCAAGCATTTGGAGGCGGAATCCGTCGAAATTCTGACAACAGTCTCCTCTGAGGAAGCAATTAAGCTTTTTGAAGAGAAGGGGGCTGATTTGCTGATTGCTGAGTTCAACCTTCGACCCATCGAAGGCTTAGAGCTTCTGAAAAAGGTTCGATTGTCTCATCCCAACGCAATGGTAATTCTCAATGGTCAAATTAACTCAACTAATGCCGTGATAGAGTCGATGCGTCTTGGCGCATTTGATGTGTTGCGCCGCGAGTCAATTAATTTCGAACTCCGCCAAGTTGCTGAGCAGGCATTGCAGTCAGCTGAACAGATGAAGGTGGCTGCGGATTCAGTGGACTCCGAACCAATCACGCCGCCACAGGCATCGGATGATTTAATTATTGGTCGTTCTCCTGCAATGCAGGACGTTTACAAGCTTATTGGTCGCGTCGCCCGCGCAGATGCCCCTGTTTTAATCACAGGGGAGAGCGGTGTGGGTAAGGAGGTGGTATCGAACGCTATCCATAAATTTTCGCGCAGAGCCAAGTCAGAATATGTAGCAATCAACTGCGCCGCCATTCCGAGTAACTTGCTTGAGAGTGAACTTTTTGGTCACGAGAAAGGTGCCTTTACTGGTGCGGTGAGTCAGCGAGTTGGGCGATTTGAACAATGCGACGGCGGCACGCTTTTTCTCGATGAGATAGGCGATATGCCATTGGAGGTGCAGAGCAAATTGTTGCGCGTTCTTCAGAGCGGAGAGTTTTCACGCGTGGGAGGTAATCAAACACTTCAGAGTAACGTTCGAATTCTAGCCGCCACAAATAAGCAGTTGGAAGACGAAGTGGAACACGGAACCTTTCGCGAAGATCTCTTCTATCGACTCAACGTGGTGCGAATTCACATTCCTCCATTGAGACGCCGTCTTGAAGACATCCGCCTGCTAGCGGAATACTTTCTTCAAAAGCAGACTGCCGAAGGAAAGCACCGGGCAATGCAGTTCTCCAACGAAGCTATTGATATGTTGGAATCCTACAACTGGCCAGGAAACGTTCGTGAACTAGAAAACCTTGTCCAACGCGCTTGCGTTTTAGCTTCGGGCAATGTCCTGCTTCCAACAGACCTTCCTTTTGACCAAGTAGGTTCTGGTAAGGAGGGACGTTCGAAACTCGAGTATGCTGCTTACCGTTTTATCAATGCGGCTAAAGATGAGGCGATCACGCCTGTCGAAATAGCCATGCGCGAACTGGTGCAAGTCGCCCTTAGTAAGGTTGAAGACGATGAAGCGGCCGCCGCCAAGTTCCTTGGAATCACCAAAACAGAGCTCAAAAAACACCTTCATTCAACGGTAGCCGGCGATTCTACCTAACCACGACGATACCGTGAAATCACGATTCACAGAGCGTTGTAATTAAACGCTTCCTTCTTATCGAAACTTTAGATTTCTGAGCCCGCAGATATGACTGTTCCAACCGAGGAAAGAGACCAAACTGGTTCACCCAAGGAATCAGACGAAAGCCTGCGTGAGAGAGGGCTCGTGTCATTAGATGAAGAGGTGAAGGAGGCCATCGAAGGCCTGCGCGACGTTTTGCAATCTTCCGGCCAGAATCATCTGGCCGCTTTACTTCCGTGGTTGGAGGATTCGAGAGAAACCGCAAAGTTGGCAGAAGCAGGAGATATTGCCGAAGTTTATTCAATTGCCTTCCAACTTCTCGATATGGTGGAGGAGCAAGTTGGGTTTGAATTTCGCCGTGATCGCGAAGCGCTTCTCGGACCGGAAACGGAAAAAGGGCTTTGGCCACGGTGTCTGCGGGCTTTGAAAAAAGAAGGATTTTCAGAAGAGGAAATAGCCGAAGCGATGGGTCATATCCGGATTGAACCGGTTTTCACAGCACATCCAACTGAAGCCAAGCGTGCCAGCGTTCGTGAACGTCACCGTGATCTCTATGACAGACTCCAGAATATGGAGCAGCATGAGTTAACTGCCGAGGAACGAGTTGCGACCCGGGAGGATTTTTTAACGGCGCTTGAAGCGCTCTGGAAAACAGGCGAGATCCATGTGGAAAGACCCACCGTCGAGCGCGAACTGCGGAATGCCCTCTATTACCTCCGTGAAGTATTTCCGGAAACGGTGGAAAGAATAAATCAACGCCTTGAGTGGTCTTGGAAAGCTGTTGGCTTTTCCTCCGAGACGCTTAAGAAAGCCAACGGTGGCCCCCAAATACGCTTTGGACTCTGGATAGGCGGGGATCGTGACGGACACCCTTTCGTGACAGCTGATGTGACGCGCCATACCCTACAAGAGCTTCGCAGACAGGCGGTGAAGCTCTTCCGTCGAGAACTCGCTAAGGTGGCCCAAGAATTGACTGTCTCAGCCCCGTCTCACCCGGCCTCAGAATCGCTTTCAGGTCGAATCGAAGAACTGGCTACCTCTCTTGGGGGAGAGGGCAAATATATCCTTAGTCGCAACCCTGAAGAGCCGTGGCGTTCGTTTGGCTATCTGCTGAGAGCCCGGCTTGAAAATGACGATACAGTAACCGTTGAAGAGCTCGAAGCAGACCTTGAACTAATGGGTAAATCGCTTGTAGACGTGGGAGCCATGCGGTTAGCCGCTCGGGTCGTGGAACCAGTGACCAGGAAGCTTAGGACTTTTGGGTTGCATCTCGCCGAACTCGACGTTCGCCAGAACAGTGAATTTCACGACAAGGCGATGTCTCAGATTTTGAATGTGGCCAAAGTGGATGATGGTGAGAATTTTTCCGATTGGACAGAGGCAAGGCGGATCGCATTTCTCAGTGAAGAACTCGAGTCACCGCGGCCTTTTTTACATCCTAATCAGTCTGCTGGCAGCGAAGCTGATGCAGTAAGGAGTTGTTACCGCGTTCTCGACGACCAGCGTCGCAAGCGAGGGGAAGGACTTGGAAGTCTCATTGTCAGTATGACCCGCCAGCTTTCAGATTTGTTAGCGGTGCACCTCTTAGCACGAGAAGCAGGACTAACAAAAATGGTAGATGGAAAGGCAACTTGTGTCCTGCAGGTGGTTCCTTTATTTGAGACATTAGAAGACCTTGGGAACGCGGGTGGAATTGTGGATGACTACTTGAGCCATCCAGTGACGAAACGCAATCTTTCAATTACTTCAAATCCTGAGAGACCTGTGCAGCAGATCATGCTGGGTTACAGTGACAGCAACAAGGACGGAGGGATTCTTGCCAGTCAATGGGGCCTTCAGGGATCGCAAAGATCAATTACTAAAGTTGGCCGAAAATACGGCGTCGCCTTTCGTTTCTTTCACGGTAGGGGGGGAACCGTCAGCCGCGGCGCCGGACCCACTAATTGGTTTATGCGAGCGCTTCCTCACGGATCTCTATCAGGCGATTTTCGAATGACGGAACAAGGGGAAACGATTGCTAGGAAATATGCTTTCCCAGACAATGCTGCCTATCATCTCGAGAGTTTGGAGGCCTGTGTTACAAGAACGACGGTAAAGCACCTGCGAGAAGCGGAGCCTGATGATCCAGGTATCGATCTATTCCCAACCCTCGCAAAAACCAGTATGAAAGCATACAGGCAACTGCTGGAGGAACCTGATTTCATGTCCTTTTATCGTCAAGCAACACCAATTGATGCCTTGGAACAGAACCAAATGGGATCTCGCCCTTCGCGTCGCACAGGGGGTGCGACTTTGGATGACTTGAGAGCAATCCCTTGGGTTTTCAGTTGGACACAGGCTAGATTTTACCTTCCGGGTTGGTATGGGGCGGGAACGGCTCTCGAATCACTCAAGCGGGAAGCACCTAGTGATTTTGCAGATCTCGCAGAAACCATCAGTCAATCCACCTTTGCTCGCTATGTGTTTACGAGTATCGAGACCAATCTCATGAGCTCCAGTCCTGAGTTGATGCGGGCATACGCCTCACTGGTGGAAGATGAGGAAGTTCGAGAACGTTTCATGGGGATGATAGAAGCTGAATTCGAATTACTCTCTGCCCGCCTCGCTAATCTTTTCCCTCGCCCTATTCAAGAGCGTCGGCCCCGTTATGCCAAGACACTTGCCTTGCGCAACGAACCGTTGCGCACTCTGCATCTCCAGCAAATTGAGCTTCTTCGTGAATGGCGTAAAGGAAACTCCGAACTTCCGAGAGAGATCATCTTTTCGATCAGTGCGATTGCCAGTGGTCTGCGGACGACGGGATAATTCAGCTTCATTGGGTGGAGCGACTAGCTGGGTTGAATCCGTCTCCAAAAATGGAGGGAAAGCGGATTCTCTTTAGTTGAAATTCAGGATTTATTTTAGACACCTTTTTTCGACATCTGCTTGCCGTGGAAAGGGCTTTCTCTAGTATGGGTAACCCTCTTTTTCGCCCGTTAAGCACAATGCCGACCGATCCCTTCATCCACCTTCATTTGCACACTGAATATTCCACCCTTGATGGTGCGGTGCGAATTAAGGACTTAATGAAGAAAGCCGAACGGGCAAAGATGCCAGCGGTGGCAATGACTGATCACGGCAATATTTTTGGTGCGATCGATTTCTACCAAGCCGGGAAGGCTGCTGGAATTAAACCAATCATCGGCTGCGAAATGTATTTAACCCCTCCAGGGGTGAAGCTTACAGAGAAGAAGGCACAGACAGTGACTGTTGGCAGTAAAGCCAAGAAAAAACGCAACTCCCATCTCACCCTGCTCGCTTCGACTCTGAAAGGTTATGAGAACCTCATGAAGTTGACTAGCATCGGTCACTTGGAGGGCATGTATTACAA
>MDTC01007248.1_pt1 | contig 36054 bp, 25 predicted proteins | sample 811181 | NCBI WGS metagenome assembly MDTC01 (sample SAMN05326644, study PRJNA326480) | marine metagenome | isolation source: seawater | place: Pacific Ocean: North | collected 2011
ACTGTTGCCGCTTCCGTCTCCTCCGCTTTTGGGGAAGCACCAGTAGCACCACCGCTCAGGGAACATCGTCTTGACCTGGTTGAATTTCCTGTAGTTTCCCTAAAATGGCCCCGTCATGTTGGACGGAATTCACGGAAGGGTCACCACGGGCATGGGCCTCAGAAGGTGACTGTCGTAAAGCTCACAACCAACCAAGGCGCGATCGGCTGGGGGCAGATCCAGGGTACACCTGCCCGCGCCGCAGAGGTTGGCCAAGGCTTTATCGGAAAACGGATTTCCGAGCTGATCTCACCGGTGAAGGGCATATTGGACGAGGAGCTAGACCTTCTGGATGTGGCTTTACACGATCTCGCAGGCGTGATTCTTGGCCAACCGGTTTGGAAGATGATGAATCCTTGGCGGGAGAAACCCTTCCTTACCAATTTGTACTCGGGCATGATCTACTTCGACGACTTAGATCCCGAGGACTCGCCTGCGGGCATCGACAAGGTTTTGGAGAATTGTCAGTGGGACATCGACTACGGCTACCGCCAACTGAAGGTAAAAATTGGGCGAGGTGGTCGCTGGATGGAAAAGCAGGCCGGGCTGAAGCGCGACATTGAGGTGGTGCGGGCAATCGGTGATGCTTTCCCAGACATCGATATTCTAGTCGACGGTAACGATGCCTTCACATTGCCGGAGATCATCGCGTTCTGCGAGGGGATCGGCGACGTCCCGTTGTTCTGGATCGAAGAGCCATTCAGAGAGACCGTTGCAGACTGGACAAACCTCTCGAAATGGCTGAAAGCCAACGGTCGTGAAAAGACACTTTGTGCTGATGGTGAAGCACGACCGGACTTCAAAGTGCTTGAAGGTTTGGCCGCCGCCGGGGTTCTTGATGTCCGTTTGGAGGACATCTGCGGGCATGAATTTAACGCTTGGCGGCGTCAGATGCCTGGACTGATCAAGGCAGGAGTTCAGATTTCTCCGCACACCTGGGGCTCAGCACTCAAATCAGTTTACGTTGCGCACTTCGTTGGTGCCTGGGGACATTCGCCTACCATCGAAGGGGTTACGACGGAAGGCGGCAATGTTGATTTTGGAGAGAACCGGATTGTCGAGGGCCAACTCGTTCCGTCGTCGCAGCCGGGGTTTGGCCTCAAACTTCCAACTTGAGCAGATCAGACTGACCAAAAGAAAGAACAAGACACGGCAGCCATCGACGCACTCCACGCGTGAGTGCGCTGCGACGTTCGATTAAAAATGAAAACTCAGACAAAAATTGGATTGCTTGCAGGATCACTCTGTCTTGCCATTCCAGTTCTCTCTCGTCTTCCTCGGGGTAGTGATTGGGTAGCTCAGTATTTACCAGACGAAGGCCACTTCATATCCGGCACGCTACTCTTCGGAGCGTTTTCGATAATTCCAGCCATCATCGTATTTTTCACCGCCCTTATCTCGAAATCACCATTGTTTCTTCCGGTAGTCATCAGCACGCTTACTACCATCACTATGTTAGCGTATTGGCACCACAATAACGATCTGGCGGCTGATGCCCAAGCGGCGATTTCGCTGTTCTTCATACCAATCTACGCCGCTTGTTTCGCTATTGTCGGAGGCGCTGTTGGGATCGGCCTTCAAAGTGCAACTCAACTCCTACAAAAACGGACCGAACAAAACACCGATCCTAAGGCCTGACCCGCAGCGAGTTGAAATTTGGCCATTCAACCATCAACCCACAAGTCAGAGCGCACCATCGGTCAGGCGTAGAATGGCTCAAACGTTAGGTGGCAATGGTATAAATGGTATGTAGAGCACTTTGCAGTAAAAAACCGGACAAACAAAGGCCGTCCTGCATGAAAGCGATAATTGCATCTCTATCTATTCTGGCGTTCGCGCCCACGGACAGGAAAGCGTCGCTTAAATCACACTCCTTCGATCGAGAGGCCCTCGAAATCTTTTATCCCTTTCGAGTTCAGAAGCTTTCTGCCCCGATGCGTTTGCCAAGCGTGCACCTGAAGCAAAAAATTAGGGTAGACTGGCTTCTGCTCGTAGCTTCGATGAAAGACGGAGGTAGCTGATCCCGAAATCGGTGGCACAATCCAACTCCATTCAGCACTCACGTCGCGCCCCTCCTTTGCTTCATGTTCACAGAATTTTAAGAATTCATCAGATTGGCTGTGGTGGTCCGAAATACGAACGCCCTCATTATCAAAAGACCACAGGACGGCCTCGTTCAGAACGACGAGCGCGTGGTCCTTCCAAAGGCTCCGACGACTCGTCGTATCAAGACCGAGGCGAGTGGCAACTTCAGGTAGCAAATTGTAACGATCCGAGTCGGCCAAATTGCGCGCCCCAATTTCCGTTCCAAGATAATGGCCACTAAAAGGTGCGCATGAGTGTAGCGCAGAACCCGTTGCGAAGATCATGTCCGACACAACGGGGACCGCATACCACCGCAGGTTCATTTCTTCTAGGAAGGGGTATTTTGGATGGCGGATCAACACCTCACCCACCTCTTCCTTTGGGAGTTCGTAGTAGCTCAACTTTTCTCCCACCTGAATAATGATCGGCAAGAGATCGAATGGACTGGGCTCCGCTGGCGGGGTCCATCCGAGAGACATCGCCAGCTTTGTCAAATCGGCGTTCATCGGATCGCCCAGCCTTGTCCCATCAGATGACTCATAGCCTGCGTAGCGCATCAGCTGATGGTTCCAAATCCTAATTTCCGGCTCATCGGGCAACCATTCTCGAAATACAGACATCACTGGAATAATTTTCCCGCCATTGGTGGCTTTTCGGAGGTGGGCAAGGAGCACCTCAAATATGTCGTCGGGCTCGCTTACGTTCCGAGCGTCGATGACATCCAAAATCCTCCAACGCCGTCTTCCAATGCAGCGATCAGAGTTTCGCCAGGCATTTTTAGCACACTCTTCTAAACTTCCAGCTTCGGCTCCGAGCGTCGGGTAAAGTAAGTTGCCATGCTCCACGAGATCCCATCGCAGATTATAACCTTCTAATGATGGCTGCGCCGCCTTTTCCCCTGCCGAAAAGGGACATTGAGAAGGCTGGTCTCGGTTCATCGTAAAATATACGTTTCAGGGTAAAAAAAGTCTGGCAAAGAATCAAAAGCCGAAAACGAGGGGAGATCAAGACATGATCCGCAGTTTGATTGACGCGAGAGGACAATTCGCGCATGGATGTATCTCTCCTGCCCGTCACAAACGGTTTCCTTATTATCTTCGCGCCGCCGCAACTGCGAAGGGTTAGATGGATTCATCTTCTTGAAACCCAGGACAGGCTTCCTCGATTCCCCGCCGAGGCTAAGCGATCGATCTTCCCGGTTGTGCCTAATAATACAGATTAACCCTGAGAGGCCCTTTTATTTGTGGCTACCGAGGGCCAAGGCAGGGCCATCGGCGTCAGGTAAAAGCGAACTTCGTCGAAAGATCAGCAGTCAGAAAAAAATGGTTTTTCCCAACCCTTCCGTCTAACTTATCTTCGTATGAATAAGTCTCGTCGAAATTTTATCAAGACTGCTGCAGGCGCTGCCGCGGCTCCATTGATTCTCCCCCAAGGCCTCTCTGCACAGGACGCCTCACCCAAGCCTCTTCGCATGGGCTTCATCGGCATGGGTAAGCAGAACCGTGGACTCCTTCGAAATTTCATGAGCCACGGCACACACGTTGTTTCCGTCTGTGACGTTGATGAAACCCGGCTCAATGACGCTAAAGCATCTGTCGACGGGCAGAATACCAACAATGGCCTCGATATCGAGTGCGTCGCGACAACAAAATACGAGGACATCATCGCCCGCGATGACATCGATGCAGTCTGCATCGCTACCCCCGACCACTGGCATGCCATCCCGACTGTCGCTGCGCTGCGCTCCGGTAAAGACGTGTATTGTGAAAAGCCGCTGACTCACAACATCTTCGAGGCCGTTACCGTCATTGACGAGGTGGAAAAAAATGGTCGTGTTCTCCAGACCGGCTCGATGCAACGTTCCTCCAAGGAATTCCGCGTCGCCTGCGAACTGGTTCGCAATGGCGTCATTGGCGAGATCGAACGTGTCGAATGCAGTTTTGGTGATCCCGGTAGACCTTGTGATTTGCCAGAAGAGGAAATGGAGCCAGGCCTTGACTGGGAGCGTTGGCTAGGGCCAGCGCCGAAACGCGCCTACCATTCCATTCTGAGCCCCCGGGGCCTTCACAATAATTTCCCCCGTTGGAGAAACTACCGCGAATTTGGCGGTGGTATGGTCACCGACTGGGGTGCTCATCACCTCGATATCGCTCAGTGGGGACTTGGCATGGATGGCTCAGGCCCCATCGAAGTCATTCCTCCGGAGGACCCCGAGGCGAAACGCGGCTGTACGCTGAAATACGCGAACGGAGTCACCGTTACCCACGGCGGTGGAATCGGAGTCGAATTCCACGGATCTAAGGGCGTCGTCCAGGTTTCCCGCGGCAAGTTTGCCCTCACCATCGATGGCGATGAGAAATACAGAGCACTCAGCAAAGAAGATAAATCGGTAACCTCACAATACACTCTCGCGGAACGGGAATTTCTCGAAACCGCCGAGATTAAACTCTACAAAAGCGTTGGACACGTGCCGGACTTCCTTCAGGCCGTTGCCAACCGCACCAAGCCGATAACGGATGAAGTCGTTGGCGGTGGTTCCGCGATATGCTGTCACCTCATGAACATCGGCTACTACTTCAATGCGAACGTGAAGTGGAATCCAGAAACCAACCAATTCGCCGGAGGCACCGGTGATCCGGCATGGCTCACGCGCGAATACCGAGCACCCTATTCCTTTGGATAAGCAGGTTCGATTTTCAACGAACGGTAGATTGGCATTTTCTGTGGCTGTAAGATGGTAGCAGAGCTTGCCTAAACTCCATCTCTTCCCATCTATGCAGATCGATTTCCGCAGCGACACTGTCACCCGGCCCTGCCCGGCCATGCTTGAGGCGATGCCCGCGGCAGAGGTGGGCGATGCGGTATTCGGAGACGATCCTACAGTGCTGGAACTGGAGTCTTTCGCGGCGCATCTCTTCGGAATGGAGGGTGCGCTCTTCTGCCCGTCCGGTACGATGAGCAACCAGATTGCGATCAAGTCGCACACGCGTCCGGGCGACCAGATGATCTGCGATGAGACCGCTCACGTCTACGTGTATGAAGGCGGCGGCGCTGCCTTGCACTCGGGCATTTCCTGCAAGCTGATGCACGGCGACGGCGGTCGCTTCTCAGCCAAAGACGTAGCGGCGGCGATCAACCCCGACGATCCTCATTACCCGCGCACTCGTCTCGTTTCGATTGAGAACACCTGCAACAAGGGTGGTGGAACGATCTGGGACTTCGATGAGATCCGACACATCAGTTCGATCTGCCTCGAACACGATCTCCGCCTCCATCTCGACGGGGCGCGCGTTTTCAACGCGATCGTCGAAACAGCAGAAACGCCTCGAGACTTTGGCGAGGTTTTCGACAGTATTTCCGTCTGCCTCTCAAAGGGACTCGGCGCCCCGGTAGGTTCTCTCCTGCTGGGAGGGGCTGATTTCATTAAGGAAGCCAACCGCATGCGCAAAGCTTTCGGCGGCGGCATGCGCCAGGCCGGTTATCTTGCGGCGGCAGGATTGTTTGCCCTGAAGAACAATATCGAGCGGTTGGCCGATGATCATTGCAACGCCGAGCGTCTCAGTGAAGCTCTCGCCGTTTCATCGCTGTCCGGAAACACCCTTACTCCCGAAACCAACCTGGTTATGTTCGATTTTGAAACGCCGGAAGCCCTGACATCTGCCATGGAACGTTTGTCCAGCGAAGACATTCTCACCGTCGCGATGGGTCCCCGTCGGATGCGCCTTGTCACTCACAAGGACATTACAGACGAGATGATGGATCGAGCGTTGGAGATCATTGGAAACCTCTAAGCGTCCTCCAATGACGCGGTCTGTCGCTTTAAAAGTCCCACAAGCGCTCCCACCACAACGGTGACGACAAAACTAATCATACCATTGAGAATCGGCCAGAGATCGATCGCTCCTGCCTGCCTCGCAAAATGAAGAGCTAACACGATAAGGAATCCCACCACTGCTCCGATCAAGGCGACTGCCCCTGACGCCCTCTTCACAAATACGCCAATAAAAAACATGCCCCCCACTGGCCCAAGTGCCATGCCGATGAATGTATTGAATGCGTCGAACGCTGACTTGATGCCCGTCGCTGAGATCCACGAGGCGAGAACAATTCCAATGAGGCCTAGAACGATCACAATTCGTCGCGCCACAGCAAGACGTAATGCATCCGGCGATTGCGGTTTCAAAATCCGACCGTAATAGTCGGTCACAAAGGCGGTCGCAACCGAGTTCAACGAACTAGAAATAGTCGATTGGGCCGCCGCAAAAATTCCGGCCACGATCAAACCAGCTACGCCGACTGGCAGATTCTGAAGGATAAAGAAAGGAAGGATGCCGTCATTTCGCTCAAGGGTGGGGTCGAGCAATTCAGGCTGAGTTTTGTAGAAAGCATAGAGTGCGGTTCCTAAGCCAAAGAAGAGCAAGGAGCCTAACAAAGCCATCGGAAGATTGAGCCAGAGAGAACGCGCCGCGTCTTTCTCACTCGGAGTCGTCACGTATCGCTGCACCACATCTTGGCCCGCTGTGTAGGATGGCAGCGAAGCAAATAGGAACCCAAGAAAGATCACCCAACCGGAGTTCGTCGAGGAGCTGAAGTCGAAACCGTTCCAGTCAGCGACTAGTCCCTTTCCATCTTCCCCAGCGATACTGACAAGCGTGCCCATGCCACCATCGAGATTGAAAATCACGATCAAAAGACAAAGAAGTGCTCCCCCTAATAGAACCAACGCCTGAATCGCATCTGTCCAGACCACAGCTTCGATGCCACCCATGACAGTGTAGATGATGCAAAGCAAGCCGATGGCAAGAATAGCCGCGTAAATGTTGATATCCGTTGCACTCGATAGCGCAAGGGCCGGCAGGTAGAGCACGATGGCAACCCGCCCCACGTGAAAGAGCATGAACAAAGCGCTGGCTACCAAACGCGAAGCAAGATTAAAACGGTTCTCGAGAAACTCGTAGGCCGAAGTGATATTCAGTTTTCGAAAATACGGGAGATAAAAAAGGACCACCAGCGGCACGATCAGCACCATGGCCCACTGTCCGATCCAGAAGTTGAGGTTCTCGGCATAGGCTTTCGCCGGAATCGCCATAAAGGTGATTGCCGACAGCATCGTTGCGAAAATTGAAAGACCAGCCACCCACCATGGCACCCGCTGACCCCCTCGGAAGTAGGCATCGGTCGAAGCAGCAGATTCGCGCCTCATGAATCCGTAGCCGACCGCCACCATGGCGAGCAGATAAACCGCGACCACAATCCAATTGACCACTCCAAAGGAAGCACGGTTGGACTCGACTTGACCGCGAATGACCTGCCGTGTTCTCACTCCTGGCTTAATTTCTCCCGACGAAATTAAGAAAGTGTTCGCGTCAGCCATCACCACCGGCACAGTGACCGGCGCTTCGAACTCCAGGGGAATTTCATCCACTGGCGCCCAGGTATTAGTGACGGTATGATACCCCCAAACCGTCCTTGGAAATCCGGGGTGCTCATGACCCTGCCCATTCAACTCAGGGCGCGCCCTTAACTGTTCTTTTAAAAAATTTACGGTCACGCCACCAAGGATGAGAAGGTGTGCTTCTCCGACTGAAACCGCTGGAGACGGGGCCGCAGAGAGGCCAGCGGGAAGATCCGCCAAATGCTCCCATTCAGTCGTAGCTGGATCAAAGCAATAACAGTCCCTGAGAAAGTCGAGACTCTCGGGTTCCATACGATCTTCAGAAAAGGGAATAGAACCTTCAGACATTCCGTCGCGACCCCCAAACCAGTAAAGCTTCCCATCTTGCTTCCCAGCGATGGAATGCATGCGCCCTCTGGCCTCACCGGGCCATGGCAAAGCCTTCCATTGGGGCTTGATGGCATCGAGGTCGATTTGAAACAGAGTCTGAGATGTTTTTTCGCTGGTTCGTCCCGAAAAAAGGTAAAGCGCGTTGCCAATCGCCTCCCCACTCATTTCAGCAAGGGGAACGGGGAGCGGAGGCAATTCGGTCAGGGTCACGTTCCCCGAAACCAATCGCAATTCCATCGCCGTAGTGGTGGGAACGTTCTCCTGATCACTGCCCCCCAGTAACACCACAGAAGCACGCCCTGGGAGTGTCAGCGACACCCCGTAAGCTAGTGATTGCGGAAGCCTCGTCTCTGAAACTATCCACGAGTTCTGCTCAGCTGAGTAAACAAAGATGCGATCATGCCAGACCTTCTTACCACCCTCCCACGGCGGTGCCTTTGGGAAATTGGCCCCACCGGCAACGACCAGCGATTCGCCAATTTTACCGGCAAACGGACCAGCCAGCCCGTGAGTATCAGGAAGCTTTGGGAGTGAATGCCATTGAATCAGCCCCACCCCGACAGACAGGTCTTCGGCGGTGGCGACAACATTAGCCACCAGACAGATTATCCCGGCCAGCGCAGTTCCAACTCGGCCCTTCATTTCGTTTTCATCTTGGGTTTTCGTTTTAAATCACCGACGGGATCAGCCTCAACCCTGAAGAGCCACTTCCGGTGTTCTTTCAAAACAGCAACATGCTCCGGAGCGGAAGCCACGTTAGCCCACTCATCAGGATCCACCTCGTGATCGTAAAGTTCCTCTGTGCCATCGGAATAGCGAATGTAGCGCCAGCGGTCCGTTCGCACCGCATGATTGCCTTTGCTATAGGTCATTAGCGCCGGTATCGGGCGCTTGCGGCCGGGATTCTTCAGTTGCGGAACAAGGCTGTAACCATCCGCTTTTTTGTCTTCAGGCAACCCTGCCAATTCCAACAGGGTGGGATACAAGGCAGTCAAATCAACCGGTGCATCACAGACACTTCCCGGGGTGGCGACGCCGGGTGCAACCACTATCATGGGAATGCGATTCGCTTTTTCCCAAAGCGCAAACTTTTCGATGTGATCTTTCTCACCCAGATGAAAGCCGTGATCCGACCACAAGACGACAACGGTTTCTTTCCCGCGAGGATTAGAATCGAGCGCGTCGAGGACGCGCCCCAACTGAGCATCAGCAAAGGCACAACAAGCAGCATAAGCTTCGATGAATCGCTGGTAGGATCCCGGAGATTTGACTTCCACTCCCATCATGCCAGCCCAAAACCAACGCTTTGAATTCATTAAGTCATTGGCTCCCGAAGGCAGGTCGTCCCAGTCATCCGGATTCCGTATCGGAAGTTCCATCCCGAGATAAGGCTCGTGGTAGATGGCTGGTGCAAAAAACGGTGAATGAGGCTTGAAGATCCCACAGGCAAGAAAAAGTGGTGGCTCACTTCGGTCTCCCTGCAACACCTCTATGCAGTAGTCGGCCGTCTTGAAATCGATTGTGTCCGTTTCTGCCGGCGGCCACTCACCCCAGTCCGTATTGGACGAGCCATAACCCGGCCTACCATTCAACTTCTCTTCCGGCATATTCTGCGTTGCCATAGGCTGAAACTCATTGAATGACGCGTCGTCGTGAAACGCCCCGTCGAGGTGGTGATGAAAGATCTTCCCAGCACCCTTCACTTCATAACCCGCAGCCCGAAACTGCTGCATGATGGTCTTTCGCCCCGGCAGCGCCTTGCGCCAATTACTCTTGTTCCCGTAAACGCCACTGGTCGTTGGACGCAGTCCCGTCAGGGTTGCGACGCGGGAGGGATTGCAGGCAGGCGAAGCGCAATAGGCCTTCGTGAAGAGGCTGCCACGTTTGGCGAGACGCTCCAGATTGGGAGTTTGAATCGGTGATTCCGGATCTAGAAGCGAGATCCAGTCATTCATATCATCGATTACGATAAAGAGGATATCGGGGCGAGGCTCGGCAGAGGATGGGATCGCCGCGGAACCAAAGCCCACGCTAAGGCTGAGCAGTAGAAAAAGAACTGCGCGGCGAGTCTTCATCTCAGTGACCGGATTACAGGAGCCTTGCCATCGATAACTCGACCTGTTGATTTTTCCTTCCAAGTGAAAGTGTCAGGATCAAAATCGAATTCCCCTTTCTTAGAGACTGACTCTGCCCACTCCTGCGTCGCCAAGCGCTCCCGTATAATATTTATTTCCATCAAGTCATTATCGTTTACCAAATTTTTCCACTCATAAGGATCAGTTTCGTGATCATAAAATTCCTCACTACCATCGGCGTAGCGAATGTAGCGAAACCGGTCTGTGCGAAGCGCAACATTTCCAAGCTTGTATTCAATCGTGACCCCGATGCGATCGAGGGTTGCTTCAGGGGATTCTAACAACGGTACTAGGCTCTGACCATCATAAGCTTGATCAGGCTGCAGGCCGCATAATTCGTCCAATGTCGGATAGAGATCGATCAGACTAACCGGACGGGAACAACGAGCCGGCTCATAGCCAGGAGCCGAAATAATTAAGGGAACACGTGTGGCTTCTTCCCATAATGTGGTTTTGTGCCAGTGGCCCTTCTCTCCAAGATGCCAGCCGTGGTCCGACCACAGCACCACCACAGTGTTGCCAGCCTGCCCACTCACGTCCAGCGCCGCTAGAACACGCCCCAACTGCGCATCGGCATAGGTGATGCTGGCCAGATAAGCCCGCACCGCCTCCCGATACTTGCCTGCCTCGAGAATTGACTCGAAGTCTTTTTCCCGTGCTTTGGCAAATGCCTTTCCAGCGTCGGGCACATCTTCGAGATCATCCTTTCTCACCTTTGGCATTACGATTTTATCAGAAGGGTAGTAATCAAAGTAATCCTTCGGCACATACCACGGCAAATGCGGTCGAAACAAGCCACAGGCCAGAAAGAATGGCTCATCATGCTCTTGTTTGAGAAACTCCACCGCATAGGTCGCCGACTTGGAATCATCGTATTGAATTTCTTCGTAGCCCAACGATCCCCAGTCGTTTTCATGCCCGAGCCCTTCGACACCGCTGAACGGAAATCCTTCCGGATACGGACCATGATCTGACCACGGGTAGTTCAGCTTTACTCCTCGAAACCATGGATCGTCTCGGAAGAGTAGTTTCTGAAAGTCATGCCATTGGTTCGGAGGATGATTACCCGCGGTATGATGAAAGATCTTCCCCGCCCCGACGACTTGGTAACCGTGTTTCTGAAAGTGCACAGGAATGGTGGTTACCTCAGGGAAATTGGCATACCACCAGTGTCCATTATCGTAGAGTCCGCTGGTCGAGGGCATCAACCCTGTCATAATGGCCGCGCGTGACGGCGCACACTTGGGTGAGGGACAGTGAGCGTTTGTAAAAAGAGTTCCCCTGGCCGCGAGACGATCAATATTCGGCGTTTTAACCGTGCCCTCATAGCCACCAAGGCAGTTCACCCAATCTTTCATGTCATCAACCGCCAGGAAGAGCACATTGGGTCGCTCCGCTTCGCCACGAAGCGACGTTCCCAACAAGTTGACCAGTCCGACCAGGATGAGTCCGAATCGCTTCATTGAGCAAGGTCACTCGGGACTTTACCATCTCCCGTCAATTCTCCTTCCAGCAGCCAACTCAGATTGAAGCGCGCCACTTTTGAACCACCTTCGCTTTCAACATGGAGGTAGACCCAACCTTCGGAATCAGTTTTCGGGCGACCTGCGCTAAGGGATGAATAGGCGAATTTACCTTCATAAATGAGACGCTTAATCGGCCAAGTTTTACCGCCATCAAAACTGCCCCAGATCGTGCCCTGCTTTCGACCAGTATCGCTATCGCAGTTGCTGTAGAAAAGAATATCCCGACCTTTCACTGGTAATCTGACTAATCCCCCCATGCAGCCATAGTCTCTGTCCTGAGCGCCATCAGGGAGCACTTCACAGATACCGCTATCCTGCCAGGTTTCACCCCCGTCGTAGCTCCATGCAATCCAACGGCGGCGCGAATTTTCATTTTCGGGCGCCCAGTGGCGACGGGAATTGTAATAAATACGACCGTCTGACAACTCTGCCACAGCGGCCTCACCAGTCCCCATGTGCGGAAATGGATCGCTGGCCTTCCAGTTTTCGCCACCGTCATCGCTGTAGATGGCGTTGGTAAAGTGAGTGGGGAACAAACTTTCGGGACGATTCCCTTCCCCGTAGTGACGCGATGGCCTCAGCAAACGTCCTTTGTGCTCTCCATGGCGCAAGGTGATACCACGCTCATTCATGTGCATCGAGACATCGCGTCCCTCTGAATCCGGATGGATGGTGACATCGTCGACCACCCAAGTCTTGCCATCATCCTGACTGCGATAGACCGTCAGTCGTGCCGGTGGATGCTCCTCCTCCACAAACGTAAGAATATCCCCGGTGTTCTCATCCACCGTCGTTCCTCCTCCGTGAATTCCTGATTCCGCAATCAGTATCGGTTCGCCCCAGGTCTTGCCACCATCTTCGCTCCGGCAAACACGCAAGGTCTTCCTGCCAAAAGTGGCGAGAACAGTGCCTTTCGTCGAAACGACCACATTGGGGAATCGTTCATCCTCAAAGACTGTTTGAATTTCGACAACGGGGTCACCGAGAAACGGATCAAGGCCTGCTTCTTGAGCGTTTTCCGAGAGACTGGTTTGACCGGACAAGAGAATGAGTCCAGCAAGGGAGATAAATTGACTGACGTAAAATGAGGGTTTCATCAAGTGTTGGCGATTTATTGAGGTAAAGAAGGGTTTCGTGAAGCAGAACGGGATTTTTCGAGACTGAGGTAAAGCAGCGCTTCGTGCCGCTTGAGAATAGAATGATAATCAGAGTTCTGAGCCACGTTCATAGTCTCGTCAGGATCTTTGAGATGATCGTAAAACTCCACCGCCACGGCATCGCCCGTGTCAGAGTTTCGCCATTCCACGTAGCGGTAATCGCGTGTTCGAATGGTGTAACCCATAAAATCTCCGTGGCGACTGTGACGATTCCCCTGTTTTGCTCGGGGATACTGACTCATCGCTGACTCCGCCCACGGCTGATCAGGATCCTTCAGCAAAGGAACGAGGCTCTGTCCTTCAAGCTGACTGCCAATCGGCAGCTCACAAAGCTCTACTAAGGTTGGGTAAACATCGACCAACTCGACGAGCGCCTCCGTCTTTCCCGCTTCCCGATCAGGGTCAGCAATCAGAAGCGGCACTCGCGTCGACCACTCGTAGTTATTGGCCTTGGTCCAAAGGCCCTGCTCTCCAAGGTGAAACCCATGGTCCCCCCAGATGCAGATGACGGTGGTTTCTAGGAGTCCGGACGCTTCCAGGGTTTCCATCAATCTCCCAACCTGAGCGTCAATGTAACTCACGCAGGCGTAGTAGCCATGACGTAGCTCTTTCACCTGAGCCATGGTTAGCGAGCCGTTTTTCGCGATATCACGGTATCCTTCCAACTCCCCCCAGCTGCGAACGGCGAATTCGGGAGCTTTCCTAGGATGCGCCATCGAAGCAGGCAGCGAAATGGCTTCCCGATCATAGAGTTCCCAATAGCGCTGCGGAGCACAAAACGGCAAGTGCGGCTTCTTGAAGCCTACCGCAAGAAAGAAGGACTCTCCCGATTCCGCATATTCCTTTAGCGCGGTGATCGTTTCCCGGCAGATCAGTCCGTCGATATAGTAATCATCCTCGACGGAGGCAGCCTCTGAGCTATTTCGCTTCAAACCCGAACCCTTAAGATTCTCAGCTCGGGCATAACGCAGCTCTGGCTCCCGATTGGTATCAAGTATGGGATCAACCGACCAGGACGGAGGATCCTGAGAAGGCGCTCCGCTTCCGTGAAGAATTTTCCCTATCGACCGAGTCGAATATCCCGCCTCCTTAAACGCTTGCGGTAAGGTCACCGCTTCGGGAAGCGCCTCACGAAAATGCGTTCCTAAATCCCAAACCTTGATTGTATCCGGTCGAAGCCCGGTCAGCAGGGAGTGCCGTGAAGGCGCACAGACGGCCAACTGGCAATAGGCCCGATTGAAAATCACCCCCCGACGGGCAAGCGTATCGATGTGGGGTGTTATCGCCACGGGGTCACCGAAACATCTCAGGGCCGGACGCAAATCGTCGATCGCAATGAAGAGTACATTCTTCCTGTTCCCTCTGGGTATGGCAGCGGAGGCAGAGAAAAAGTATTCCGGATAGGTCAGGTTCAACTTCGCCTTGGACGCATCGGCACCGTCGAGACATGCATCGATCTCCGCCTTGAGCCGAAGAATATTCTCCGGATCGCGCATTGGATCATTCGTCTCGTTGCGCCAGTCCTCTAGTTCCCCTTGCAATCGGGCGAGCACTTCCGCGTGCTCTTCATTCTCCGCTAGATTAGTAAATTCGTAAGGATCAGCCTCGAGGTCATAGAGCTCATAGGCCGGAGGTTGCTCCATCAGCTCATAAGCAGACCTTACTGGTTCCGGCGCAACCGCAACGACCTCGCGTTTCTCCTCAAAGAACTTTCGCCGCGTGAATTCGTAGCCTGGATTGACCACGCCCGGCATCAAATTGCTAATCAACTTGTAGCGATCATCTCGTACGGTGCGTTGCGGATAATAGTTGTGCGCCGAGTGCGTGTGATACTCAGTGAAAAGATAGGGACGCCACTTCACCTTCCTACCGTCAAACATGGGAGCGAGATCAAGTCCCGGCAATCCGTCGACCGGCTCCGCCCCTGCGGCCTCGAGAAAGGTCGGCATCAAGTCGAGGGTCGAGACGAGCTCATGACGTACCTGGCCCGGTTCAACCTGCCCTGCCCAGGATACAATTAACGGCACCCTGACACCTCCCTCATACGAGGTTCGTTTACCGCGCAACATATCAGCTCCGTGATCCCCCATGTAGACAATCAGCGTATTGTTCGCTTTTCCTGAGGCCTTTAACACCTCGAGCAACTCCCCAACCTGCACATCGAGACGACTCATGCAGTTGAGGTAGTCCGCGGTCTGGCGACGCAACTCAGGAGTATCGAGCCCGAAATACGCCAGCGGTGTAACATCCTGCTCTGTGAGCGGCTCCGACGGCACCCCGTCAACTTGAGCAATGAAGGGCCGGTGCGCATCTGGATAATTCACGCTCAAGAAAAACGGCTCATTGGAAGCCTCGATAAACTCCTTCGCTTTGACCGAATACTGATCATGATCTTTGCGGGCAAAATTCGAAGTGGAGATCGCCCGAAAGTCGAAAGGAAAAGCTTCCTTTGGATTAATGTGAAGCTTACCGATAATGCCGGTGCGATAGCCCGCCCCTTTGAGCGAACCCACCAAATTGGGTGTAGCCCCGTCGTAGAGACCAAACTTCCACGTCGCCAAACCAATCTGACCGTTCTGATGGGGGTAAAGGCCTGTCATCAGCGCCGCCCGTGACTGGCTGCAACCCGCCTGGGGCACATAAGCCCGTTCGAAACGAATACCACCCGCAGCCAGTTTATCCAGCACCGGAGTCTGCACATAAGGCTGGCCGTAGCAGCCAAGTTCCGGCCCGTTATCTTCGGAGACAATCAGGAGAATGTTAGGGCTTTCTGCCGCACCTAATAGTGCCGACAAACCGGCGAAACACAATACCGAAAGAAAGGACCTCATCGCTTTCCCTCCTTCGCTACGTACTGCAGATTTGGACGCATCGGTTCTGCCCCTGCATCTACTTTCCATTCTTTTAACTTGGTCAACAACTCCGCTGTCAATTCAGGTTGAGCCTTCGCCAGATTCCTAGATTCCCCAATATCTTCTGCCAAGTTGTAGAGCTCCAGTTCACCACTCTCAAGAAACTCGATTAACTTCCAATCTCCCCGTCGAATAATCGACACCGGAGCACTCGATGGATGCTGGTTGTAATGCGGATAGTGCCAGAAAAGAGGATTCTCCCGGGCATATGGCACTCCCTCCAACCCACTAACCACGGGTGCCAGATTCAATCCATCGGACTCCCGCATCGGTGTTCGAGTCAATGCAAGAATAGTCGGATAGAGATCACAGGAAGTGACCGGCAGGTTGACGCCATCTGGTGCATCCAGCCCGATGCCTGCACCCGCCATGATTAGAGGCACCCGAATGCCACCTTCGTAGTGAGAACCTTTGTTGGCGCGTAGCGGCCTATGATTGGTCGCCTTGGCCAGCCCCCCGTTATCCGAAGTGAAAATGACGAGAGTATTTCCCGTTTCTCCCCGTTCCTCAACCACGCCCATGACATGACCCACTGCATCGTCAATCGACTCCACCATGGCAGCGTATTTGGGGTCACCCTGCCGTTCTTCTTTTGGTATCGCCGCGTAGCGTTCGACCTTGTCCTTTTTGCCCTGAAGCGGGCTGTGAACACCATAAAAGGGAAGATAAAGAAAGAAGGGCTCATCCCCTGCGCTGATAATCAACTTGCCAGCTTCTTTCGCCATCAGGTCAGTGAGAAAGTCACCCTCCTTACCTCCTTCAAATGCCTGCTTGGCCACCGCTTCTTTTGTCGTCGGAATGGTCCATTTTCCCTTAAAAGGGTAAAAGTAGCTACCCGGGGCGCCGTGGTCGTCACCACCGACATTTTCATCAAAACCATGGTGTCTCGGCATCGAGAAAGGTTCGCCACCGAGATGCCATTTTCCGACGTGAAAAGTAGCGTAGCCCTCGTCACGCAGGGCTTCCGCCAAAGTCACTTCTTCCAGCGGCAGAGAACGAAGAAAGCGCCCCTCTTTCATCTTGTTCTTCGTCGCACTCCAACGCCCTGACGGCAGCCATTGGGTCAGCATGAGCCGGGCCGGATATTTGCCCGTCAAAATGGCAGCCCGAGTCGGCGAGCAAACCGCGCAAGCTGCGTAAGCGTCCGTGAAGCGAAGCCCCGACTCCGCTAACGCGTCAATGTTCGGGGTTTCATAATATTCACTTCCCTGACACCCAAGGTCTTTCCATCCCAAGTCATCAACGAGGAACAAGATCACATTGGGACGCTCGGAACCGATGGCGGCCGAAAGGCTCAACGCAGCCAAACACCCCAGCAAGCTCACCCTCTGTTTAATTTTCTTCATCGGTTCCTATTCTGATCGAAAAAGGCGAGAACAGACTCACGCCCGAATTTGAGCTGGTCTCTTACCAACGCTTCCGCACGATTCGAATCTCGATCTGCCAGCAATTTAAATAGCTCGCGGTGAGAGCTGAGCGTGGACTTCACCGTATCTTCAGACAGCAGTCGCGGAGACCCGCGGTGGGCAGCGAAGCATTTCGAGAGTACATTCACATCCTTGGTAATCTTCGAGAGCATCCGGTTGCGCGAGGCCTGGATCATCACCGCGTGAAACCGCTCATTGAGTTCAAGCCAGCGATCCAGATCTAATTCTGTGGCACCCCGCTTTCGAGTCAGAATGGTATCACCTATGTCCTCCCATTCCTTCAAAAGCGATTCCAATTCCGCCACTTCGTGGTCAGTCATGAATCTTGCCGCCTGCCCTGCAGCGTGTGGTTCAAACAACTCCCTCACATCGTAGATCTCAGAAATTTCCTGACGGTCAAAGACACGCACGAACGCCCCTGCCCCGGCGACCTGCTCCACTAATCCCTCACTGGCCAGTCGACTGATCGCTTCTCGAACCGGAATAAAACTGGTTCCAAGCTCATTAGCGAGAACACGATTAACCAACCGATCTCCGGGAGACAACTCCCCGGCAAAGACCTGTCTCCGGATATGGTGATACGCTTTTTCGCTGAGAGAGGCAACCGACATACGTTTGAAATTTCTTTAAAAACACTTGCGCGTTCGATTATGTTATAACATTTTCTAACATCAAGGAAAAGGGTTTTTAGCAGAATTCTGAATCAACAGAATCACGTCATCGAGCCAACCCTGTCTAGTCACTTCGAATCACACTATGAAACTCAAGGGACTCATTGCAGCAACCTACACACCCTTCCACTCGAACGGCGCAGTGAATCTTGAACTCATCCCTGCCATGACCGATCACATGATCGAACGCGGCGCTTCGGGTTTCTACATTTGCGGCAGTACGGGCGAAGGTGAATCCCTTTCTGTCGACGAACGAAAAAAAGTCGCTGCTTCCTACTTCACCGCGACGAACCAGAGGGTCCCCACCGTGATCCAGGTGGGTCACAACTCAATCGATTCCGCCCGTGAACTTGCCAGCCACGCCGCTGATATCGGAGCCGACGCCATCTCCACGCTACCTCCAACCTACTTCAAACCGCCAACGCTCGACTTGCTGGTCGACTACATCGCTGAGGTTGCCGGAGCCGCTCCGGACCTGCCTTATTACTACTATCACATACCCCGCCTCAGCGGCGTCGCCTTTGATACCGTTGCCCTGCTCAAAGCAGTCAAGGATCGCGTCCCCAGTTTTGCAGGCATTAAGTTCAGCGACTTCTTCCTCGCGGAAATGATGGCCTGCCAACAATTCGATAGCGGGCGTTACGATATTCTCTTCGGATCTGATGAAATGATCCTCGGTGCCCTCGCTACTGGAGCCACGGGCGCGGTTGGCAGTTGCTATGGCTTCGCCGCTCCCCTCTGGAAAGAAATCATCACTGCCTACGAAGCTCGGGATATGGAACAGGCCCAAGCCTGGATGGCGAAGGCCGTTCAACTCGTAAAGCTGATCAACTCCGAACCGGGGCCATTTCAGGCCTGCGTCAAACAAGTCATCTGGCCACTACTCGGATTCCAAACCGGACCTTGCCGCCTCCCTCAACCTTCCATGACCGCTTCGCAAGTTCAGCAAGCACGCGCAAGGCTTGAAGAAACCTCCCTCGCCGAAGAGCTCATCTCCGGTAACTTTCGGCTGAATTAAAAGATTGTGAACCATCGGTCTGCGCGAACTTTACCGTAATTCTTTTCTCAGGGGTGCGCTGCCTTTCCGGCTTAAGCATGTGCTCCATCCAATCAGCGGGATCTAATCGATGCGAGTATCGTCTCAACCGAAGACACCCTCACCATCGCAAATGGACTTGATCCTGAAGCAAGTAGTCCCTTGGAACAAAGACTAATTCAGTGTTACTTTCGACACTGGCCCAAAAAAATAAACGCACCTGAACCCCAATGAAATTCCCCTCACTAGTCATCACAATACTCGGACTTTCCAGCATCGCTTTAGCTGAGATTCGACTTCCCAACTTCTTTGCTGATCATATGATTCTGCAGCAACAGATCAGCAATACGATCTGGGGCTGGGCTGAACCAGGTGAAAAAATCAAGGTCACTGCCAGTTGGGGCGCTGAAGAAAACACCACCACCAACGACAAAGGCCAGTGGCGGGTTTACTTAGAAACTCCGGAGCACGGTACCGGACACAGCCTCACGATCAAAGGAAACAATACCATCGAACTCAACGACGTAGCGGTCGGCGAAGTCTGGCTCTGCGCCGGCCAGTCCAACATGGGCTGGTCCGTTGGCAACAGCTTTGAAGCTGAAGGCGAAACGAATGTCGATCTGCCTGACTTCCGCATCTTCAAATCCAGCCGAGAACACTGGCACGAGCCGCTCGAGCAATCACGTGACCGGCTCAGCACTTGGAAGCCGTGCAATCCCGAGGCGGCTCTTGAGACCTCCGCAGTCTCCTACTACTTCGGCAAGAAACTTCACAAGGAACTTGGCGTTCCCGTCGGCATCATTCAGCAAGCTTTCGCCGGCACTCCCATCGAAGGCTGGATGCCGTGGGAGATTCAGAAAGACGATCCCCGGGCTATCGCCCACAAAAAAGGCTATGCAGAGAATGCCAAACGCATGATCACCCGCGGTGATACCGAAGAAAAAGCTTTCGCTTCCTTCGAAAAAGAACTCGCAGAATACAACGCTCTCATCGATTCCGGCGAAACAATGAAGAATTCCTTCAAACAACTCTCACCACCCATCATCACCAAGCCAGCGAATCTTGGACATCAGTATCCCGGTCATCAATTTAATGCCATGATCTACCCGATTCGCCCCTACGGCATTCGGGGTATGATCTGGTATCAGGGAGAACGCAACGCCAAAAACGCTCCCCAGGCGGAGCACTACCGCAACCAACTCGCCAACCTGATTACTTACTACCGAAAGTCTTGGCACGAACTCTCCAATGGCGAGGTCTCTGACACCTTTCCTTTTCAATTCACCCAACTTCCCAGCTGGAACCCCGAACAAATCGAGCCAGTTGAAGGTATCGAAGCTTCCTGGGCCGTTAGCCGGGAAGCAATGCGCCTCGCGACCCACGACATTCCAAATACCGGCATGGCCGTCACGATCGACACTGGCAACCCCATTGATCTGCATCCCAAAAACAAGAAACCGATAGGCATTCGCCACGCCTACCACGCTCTCGCCAACACTTACGGCCAAGACATTGTCGGAGACGGCCCTCAATACAGGGGTCACACCATTCGTAAGCACCGCGTTATTCTGTCATTTGACTCTATCGGCAGCGGGCTGATGGCAGCGAAGAGAGGACCGGTCGACTCATTCGCCATCGCAGGAGAAGATCAGATCTGGAATTGGGCTAATGCGCGCCTCAACGGAGACACTATTGTCGTTTCCTCTCCTGAGGTCGAAAAGCCCGTCGCGGTTCGCTATGGCTGGGCGATGAACCCTTCCCAGCGCAATCTGATTTACAATCAAGAGGGGCTACCCGCTTCCCCCTTTCGCACGGACGATTGGCCGCTTTACGATCCCGAGGCTGATCCCGTCGAAGTAAACAAGCCGGCCAAGCCCGAAGGTCACAATTCCAAAGATTGGGAACGGCCGACCATGATACAGTGACGACAATCACTTTTGAGAGAACCGTCACTCACTAATCGACTGCTCTTTTCCCGCCTCCCAAATCCGGTAGCGGATCTTGAAGCCCTTCGGTGTATAGATGACCACCGGAAGGCGGCTATTGTAGTGGATCATAAGGGGCTTTCCTGCGACAAACTTTTCCACCCTTGGCGTTCCGGGTGGAACTCCAATGAGAGTGCTCATCGCGTTATCTTTTCCTGTGAGGTCATAAAACGTGTATCCCCACCCTTTCAATGAGCGAGACTCCAACGTCACTCCGAGGTAAATTCGATTCACCCCGTCTGTTTCCATCACCTTACCGGGAATTAATTCGACTTTGAAGTCGACTTCCTCCTGACGAGTTTTTTCAGGAAGGACAAAGACGTGTCGGACTTGACCCTCTTTGGCTTCCGCAAAGGCCTTAAGTTCCGGGTGCTCAGGAGAGCCGTTAGATACTACTACAGAAATGGCAAGGGCCAAAACGAGGAGAGACTTTTTCATAATACAACTTTCGATCATTCCTGCTAATTCCCCAATCGGGAAGTTGTCAAAAAAGTGTGAGGATTCCAAAACAACAAGGCTTGGATGCACGCAGAGCTAGACTTCCAAGCGATTTTCTCCTCCGTTCTCGTCCATGTGGATGGTTACTGGCCAACCAGGGTGCTGGTTCTCGGGATTTCCGTCAGTGGCATCAACAAGGAACTTGAAGCTCTCACAGTGGTAGGTCTTCTTCACCGTATTGATGGTCACCAATCCAAAACCGCTCGCCTTCTGGTGAGCCAGGTCATAGCGATGCTTTTCAGTGCCGACCTCTGGATTCCCAACGGCGTAAACATAGACTTTGTTATCGAAACCGTCGAGGTATTCACCCGTATTGTCGTGACCATGGGAGGGCCGTTTCTGATGGCTCATACCTTCGATTTCATCTGGACGCCACCAGCGAGGGTATCCTGCGGCGATCGCCGGTGTGCAGAAGGACCAGTTTGCGTCGCGCTGCTTTGACGACCCATACTGTGTCATTGTTGTAAGGTGCTGATCACCATTGATGTGCAATGCCTTGGACTTGCGAAGAATATCAACCGTCCGGTTACGCGCCGTCTGCGGCCAACCGCCGGAGTCAAGGTCGGCCTTGATGTAACCATCGTATTTGCCGTGATGAGTCGCAGCATTTACAAAGAGTGTCTGACTGAGCAGCACTTTCATTTCGTGGCCGCGCCAGTCATCGCCCCATTCCTCAAGGAACTTCTCCTGTCGCTCGCCGAGTAAATTGAGCCCCGGCACGTCGAGAGCCGAGGTGTCCCAGGTTGGGTCGTAGACATGATCGGCACGACCGCTACCGGTATCGACCCGCTCCGGGCCGCTCTTCCACATTCGGTCGCCGAGGATAGCGAAGCTAACACGACCATAGACCATGTCACCGTAGTAGACACTGATATCCTGCTTCATCGGCGTGTCGTCGTAGAGATCGGGGTGATGGCTAGCGTGCGTGGTATGTACTACATTGACCATTCCGGCAGGCTGCTTGTAACCCGCCTTGGATTGACCTCCCGTTTCCATATCCCACGCTTCACCGCCTTCGCCCCAGATGTTGCCGTGAAAGACATCATGATCATCCGTGATGCAGATCGTCGGCGCGTTTCGCATGGCATCACCGAAGGCCCATCCATGCATGTAGAACTTACGTAGATAATTTAGAATGGCCGGCCCTTCTTCATTGCGAATGATGCCGAAGCCTCCGTGGTTTTCGTAAAGCTGATCACCAGAGAAGAACAACAGGTCCGGGTCGAGCTTGACCAGATTGTTGGCCACTGGTTCGTAAGGGAACGCATAGTCTTTCTGGCAAGTCAGCCCACCGATCCGAACGGGACGTCCGACCGGGTTCTGACGAATCTTACCAACCCACTCAGACGGCACCTCACTCCCATCTTTAAATTGCTCGCGATAGACGAGGCGAAAAGGCACGTCCACTTTCTCGTCCCAATTTGGGATGCGCCAGGTGGACACCCACGCCGCCGGATCGAGTGTTTCGCTGCCCAGCGACTCCCATTGGCCGTCACGCTGCACTTCGAGTTCAACTTCACGGTTATCTTTTTCGCCAACAGGCCCAAGAAGAGCAGAAATTTTCATGACGAACCCTTCTTCACCACGGGAGTCACTCAGAGTGTACATCGACCAGAGAATTGGACCGAAACTCTGCTCCGGACTTACTGAAAAGGCATCTCCACCCACCTGCCAGTCAGTGAAGCGATGACCCTCTTGGCTCGCGGATCGATTCTTGGCTCCGGTGTATTGACTGACCAGAGCGATGTTGCCAACGAGAGTTTCAGCTCCGGCCTTGGCTTTCAATTTCCCAAATTCCTCGGTTCCGTCCGAGGACTTTGCGGTGAGGGTGAGTTCTACCTGATCGCCGCTGCCGGCTCCCTCAAGTTCGAGAATCACCACGTCGCCATCGAGCACGCCAGAGAGCTTGGCTATTTTCTTCCCAATGAAGAGTTCCTGTCCCACGAGACCGGCGTTGACTCCACCGTTCGCGAAAACATTGCTCTTCACCTCGTTGAGGTCGCTCTTCACTCCAAGGCGGAAACCGGCACCGCCGTCCTTCTTCAGGATACGGCTTCGACCCATTTTTACGGACATAACGAAACCCTTGGCGGGCCAAGCAAGCTGGTGAGTCAACGAATGAATACTGCGATTGGCCGCATCAGTGGTCGATTCAGCCCAGCCGTCCCTAATGTGCCAGTCCTCCATCGGGTTAGCCCAGAAACCGCCTCCGAGAAAGATGCGATCGTGGGTCTGGCCCCAGCGGTCGATGCGCTTTAACACTTTCTTGCCTTGAGCTACCGCGGGACGCTTAACATAGACACCGAACAAAGCGACCACGGAGAGAAACTTTAAACTGAGTCGTCGGGAGATCCGTTCAATCATGCACCCATGAAACCGATTGATCGTCTCGGTGTAAACCGCCATCTTATGGCGTGAACAGAGCGAAAAAATGTAACCCGGTATTAAGCCCTGCGAATCGCGCTCCCAACTAACCAAGGGTCGCGGCCGCGTATTCACGAATCCGCTCGATCATGCCCATGAGGCCGTTACGTCGGGTCGGACTGAGGTGAGATTCGAGGTCTAACTTCTTCATCTCGGCCGTGCCGTCGATGGTCAAAATCTCCTCGGCAGTGTGGCCGGAATATAGTGCCAGCGCCGTGGCGATGATGCCGCTCACCAATACCGAATCACTCTTGCCCCGAAAGTTGAGCACACCTTTTTTGGCTTCGTCTTCAAACGGCACGATCCATACGGAAGACTGGCAGCCCCATACGCGGAAGTTATCGGTTTCTTCGTCCTCTTGAATCAGCGGCAGCCGCTTGCTCAAGTCGATTAGAAACTGAAACTTCGCGTCCAGATCGGGAAGATATCCCATGGTTTCAGCGATCTCGTCAAAGTCCGGTAATTCCTGTGCCTGCGTGCTCATGTATGGCTGCTCTCACCTTGAAAATACGCTTCCCGATGGAGGGTGGGTATCATAACTCAGAGCGCCCGTCTTTCAAACAACACTTGTGCTCCCCAACCTGGATCAAGACGAGGAACAGTGAGTCATCTTTCTCAACACCATCTGAGCGTAGATAATCGTTACCACAGTCATGATCACGTTGATTGCCACCATGCTGTAATAAAAGCCATTCAAGTCGACGTCCCAGATTTTGACGGCCAGATAAAAGATGCCGATTGGCAGGATAATCTTGCGGATCACCGCCTCAAAGAATCCATACATGGGTCGCTTGATCGCCTGGAGAAATCCTATGAAAATAAAACCCATCACGTAGGCCCATTGGATAAAGGCCATGATACGCGTGTAGTTGGCCCCGACCTCGATGACTTTCTCATCACTAGTGAAGAGGCGCACTAGCGGAGTGGCGAACACGAAGATAAGCACAGAGGAACCCAAAATCAGGATCAGGCCATATTTCACGCAAAGTTTCACACAATCGCCAACCCGGTCCATGCGTCCCGCCCCGTTGTTCTGACCGACAATAGAAACAATGGCAGCCCCCAGCCCGATCGCGGGGAGAAGCGCGATCTGTTCAATGCGGGTGCCGACGCCGAAAGCCGCCACCGACACTTCGCCATAGAATTTCAGGAAATAAGTCGTGACGAAAAATCCGAGCGCAATCGACATCATGTTGAAGCTGGTCGGAATGCCCTGCCTCAAGATTTCGCCGTAGATCTTAGGTTTGGGCCGCTGCTTGAAGAGCGCACCGAGATCGACATATCCACGCCTCACGACCACGGAGAAAAGAAAGCTTCCTCCTAGCGCCTGAATCAACACGGTCGCCCAGGCTATCCCCGGCACGCCCATCGCGGGCAAGCCGAAACCGCCATAGAGAAACCAGGGGTCGAGAATCAGGTTGAGCAGGAACCCGGCGATCAACACCTTGCCGAACGTCTTGCTGTCCCCATGCGCGAGCAGGATGGCATTGCTCATGCTACTGATCAGGAAAAAGACCGCTCCAATGAACAAGGGCGAAACGTATCCCAACGCCAGATTAAAATATTCTCCCTCGGCCCCCAGAATCCGAAATAAAGTAGGCGCCACTGTCAGTCCAATTGCAGTCAAAGACAGCGCGCATATCAACCCTAGCGAAAAGACCTGGCGCGAGAGTCGCTTTTCTTTTTCCTCATCCTTCGCTCCGATTGCATTGGCGATGAGGGCGGATGAGCCCCGGGCAATGCCTTCGGCAATGGCAATGATGATAAAGAATACCGGAAACGAAAGGGCCAGTGCCGCCAGCGCAGAAGTCGAAACCCGCCCCGCATAAAACGAGTCGACCACATTATACATCGTATTAAAAAGAAACCCGATGCTCATCGGTACAGCGATGTTGCGAATATGTTTCGGGATCGATCCCTCGGTGAGCGATTGAGAGTTCAAAGCAATAATTTGTTGTGGCGACTAATGAAAACGGACCGAACGGGCAAAACTTCTTACGCTACAACCCACGCGAAGGTAACACTCTTGGTCAGGAATGCTGCCTCAAAGGGCTTACTTTGGAAGAGCCCGCAGGCTTACCAGTGACACATTCTGGACTCTTTGGCGGCGTGACCGGAATGCAGCGCCAGCGCCGTGGCGATAAAGCCACTCACCAACACCGGATCGGCATTAAAGCCAACGACTCTCATGAAGTGACCAGCGCAATCGACTTCACTGTTCCGATTCAACGCGATTGAAGTTCGTATCTTGGTGATGCTACCTCTGCCACGATCGAAAACTTAGTAAAAAAGTAACACATCCGATTTTGGCGCAAACCGGTCAATCTCCCTACCTTGCGACCTCTCTCATTCGATGAAACACTAATCCATGAGATCACTGGTTCTGCTCTTCTCCGCGCTGGTGCTACCAACCCTCCAAGCAGCGAATACAGCGAATGAAAAACCAAATATCCTCTGGATTTTTGTCGACGACATGAGCGACTGGATGGGGTGCTATGGCTACGATGCCGTCGAAACTCCGAACATCGACGCCCTCTCTGAAGCCGGCGTTCGCTTCGACCGCGCCTACATGCCGTCACCGGTTTGCTCCACGACCCGCTCGGCCATCATCACCGGCACCATGCAGACCACGCATGGCCTGCATCGCCACCGCACTATGTTGAAGAAGCCGCTGCCGGAAGGCGTCTTCGCTGTGCCTTCGCTTTTCAAGGAGGCAGGATTCTCCACCTTCAACGAATCCAAGGAGGACTACAATTTCATCTACGAACGCAAGGACCTGTTCTCCCGCGACTTCGAGCGCCCCGGCTACGGTGGCCATCTCAAAGGACGCGACGTGTCCTTCCTTGAACAACTCCAGAGCAAACCTTTCTTTGGCCAGATCCAACTCTCCGGTGGCAAGTTCGAAGGCGAAACTGGTTCCAAGTATCCCATGCCGACCCGGGTCGATGAGGACTTGGTTCACGTGCCCGCTCACTACCCTGACACACCCGTCATTCGCAATGCCATCGCTCGACACTTTGAGCAGGTCGTCGAAACCGACGAACAGGTCGGCGCCATTGTCTCTGGATTGAAGGAGTATGACCTCTGGAACAACACCATCGTCTTCTTCTTCACCGACCACGGCGCTCCCCTGCCCCGCGCCAAGCAGTTCCTCTACGAAGACGGGACCAAGGTGCCGCTCATCGTACGCTTTCCTCCATCCATCGAAGGTGCACCAGAAGCGGGCACGGTGCGTGAGGATCTCGTCAACGGCATCGATATCACCGCAACCACTGTCGCCCTGGGCGGACTCGAAATCCCGGCTTCCTTTGAAGGTCACGATTTATTCGCAGCCGATTACCAGCCCCAGAAGTTCGTCATTTCCGCCCGAGATCGTTGCGGCATAGCCGTCGATCGCATCCGCGCGGTCGGGACGGAACGCTTTCGCTACATTCGCAATTACCTGACCGACCGCGCTTTCTACCAGTCACAGTACCGGAACAAGCATGCCAGCATCATCGAGCTGCGCCGCGCCTACGCCGACGGCGAAATGACCCCCCTGCAGGCTTCCTACATGAGTGCCGAGACACGCCCTGAAGAAGAACTCTACGATCTCGAAAATGATCCTGACCAGCTCAACAACCTGGCCAAGGATCCCGAATACGTCTCGGTGCTGAAACAGCACCGCCAGATTCTCGAAGAATGGATCGAAAAAACGGGAGATCAGGGCCAAGAAATGGATAGTCCCGAAGAACTCACCGCGGTCTACGACTACGCCAAAGGCGAGGTGGAATCGCCCGAATACGACTTTCTGCGGGACGACAATTAGGATTTGTAAACGGTAGGTTAGGCAACTAATTGCTCAGTTGCGGAAAATCCCGTTTTCATTTTACACTTCTTCTTTTCATGAATCTTGCCACCGTTACTTCACTATTACTTGCTGCCTCCTGTCTCGCCCTTGAGGCCAATGATTTTACTTCTCTGTTTAACGGCAATGACTTGTCGGGTTGGGAAGGGGCCGAAGGACTTTGGACCGTTCAAGATGGCATCGTGGTCGGGACCTGCGAAGGCCCGGCGCACTTAGAGGGAAACACTTTTCTTATCTGGAAGGAGGGAACTGTTCGCGATTTTGAACTCGTTGCGACCATGCGCGTGATCGGTGACAACAACTCTGGAGTCCAATACCGATCCCGCAAAGTATCCGATCATGGTCCTTTTGTTATCTCTGGCTACCAATGCGACGTTCATCCAGCGATCGAACACACCGGCATGACCTACGAAGAAAAAGGAAGAGGAATTTTCGGTCTCAACGGTAAAAACGTTGCGCTCGATGCGGAACAAAATCGCTGGGTTCTTTCGGAACAGGAGCCAGTCAAAGCCAACCTTTCTAAATGGACGGAATTTCGTGTCATCGCCCGAGGTAATCACATGATTCACCAGGTGAATGGAAAAACCACTTCCGAACTGACCGATTACGACGAAGCTGGTCGCTCCCTTGAGGGACTCATTGCCATTCAACTTCACCGGGGCAACGCCAATCGAGTCGAGATCAAAGAGATAAAGCTCAAGCACCTCGAACCGAGCGAGCCGATTCCCTTCACTGAATCCAGTCTCGAAGGTGCCACCAAGATTGAAAGGCCGCGGACGAGTCGCCCCCAAGGAACTGGACCTGCGGCCAAACGATAATACGGAAGCCAGTGCAGTGACGGCATTAGCTGGTTTATCACCTGAGGGAGCGCTTTAAGATGCTTCGAATACGACTCACTTCTTTGGCTTTTTATCCTCTGATTGGTAAAGCGAAGCATCAAATTCTGGATAAATCATTTTAAGCTTCTTGACCAACTCTGGGCGGGACTTCAGCGCCCGGGACAACTTGGACACCATACCCTCGGAACTGTCACCAACGCCCCAAACACGAGCCTCGGCAGGCATAATCTGGCTGTCCCATCCAGCCAAGTCGGACGGCTTCACTCTCTGCCGGGCGAAGGCACCTGTGGTGTAGGGAACCGGATCAAATCCACCAACAATGCTGACATCGAGATCGGGGGTGATCACATCCTCCCATCCACCCGCCCAAAGGCAGGCATTCACGAGAAATCGACGCGCGTCTTCATCAAGCACATCTTCGGAAGCCCCATATGAAGTGTAAACGACCCGTGCTTGTTTCATAGCTCCCGATGGGGCCACGTAGTGATCACGCGCCCAACCGGCATTCACAATAGGTTTTTGCGCGTTGATATCATCGCTCGCCTCGAACGTATTTAGCACTTGTACTTCCAGCAACGGAGTCGAAGCCGCAGGAGGTTGAGAACTATAGGCTCCCGAGTAGGTGTGCATTTGCGTGACGCCTGAGTTTACCGGGTGATTCTTCGCTTCAGACACAGGAGTGATGCGCCCCCCCATCTGATGATTTCCACCGTAGTGACTCTGGCCACGTTCCTTATTCCAGGTATTACCTAATATTTGTTCTCCAAGTCCGCCTAGGTAATCCTCGCCCTTGTAATTAAAGTTCAATTTTTCCCACTTACCCTTCTGACCGTTGAAACAGTGAGTTGAAGTTCGCAGACCTACCACAGGCCCACCTCGCTCAAAATAGTCTACCAGTAAGTCCACCTGTTCATCGGGCAAATTCATGAAGCGGGTATAGAAGAACAACAAATCAGCGTCTTTCAGCGCCTCCATCCCCGGCACGGGAGCGCCACCTGCTTTGATGTGACCGTCCTCATCAATCCCAAATAGAACTGTGCATCGGAAGCCATAGCGTTTGGCAAGAATCTTAGCAATCAGTGGCGAGGTTTCCTCAGAGCGGTACTCATGATCATTGGCAATAAAGACGATATGCTTTCCTTGACCAGGCCCTTCACTGCCTTCGTAGACGAGAGGCGAAGAATCCTCTGCCATGACAGGCAAAACTAGAAGCGCAGTAGAAAGACAGGCAAATGTGAAGGTAGTTTTAATAACCGATAGATTCATGACCTAGAAGTGTTCCCGAAAATCCAGGAATTCTCAACCCTATGCTGCCATACGCGAAGAGGTTTTGTGAAATTCAACCCGGAATATAGATTACCACCTCGCTCGATCTTACGCGAGGATACCATGCTTCACACGACCGTGCACATCAGTCAGTCGGAACTGACGCCCTTGGTAGCGGTAGGTCAGATTGGTGTGATCGATCCCAGCGAGGTGGAGAATTGTCGCCTGCATATCGTGCACATGAACCGGATTTTCGGTGATGTTCCACCCATACTCATCGGTCGCACCGTAAGTCATACCCGCCTTGACGCCGCCACCAGCCATCCACCACGAGAAGGCCCGGCCGAAGTGATCACGTCCAGCATTGGGTCGGCCCGGCCGGCTCTGTCCAAAAGGCGTTCGGCCAAACTCGCCGGCAAAAATCACGAGCGTGTCTTCGAGCAGTCCACGCTCTTTCAGATCCATGACCAAGGCGGCACTCGGGGCGTCAGTATCGCGGCACTGTTCCTCAAGCTGCGTGTAGAGATTGGAATGTTGATCCCAGCCGGAATGCATTAACTGCACAAAACGAGTGCCTCGCTCGAGTAGGCGGCGGGCAATTAGGCAGTTGTTTGCGTAACTACCCTTCTGCATCACCTTGGGGCCATAACGTTCCATCACCTTCGGATGTTCGCTGGAAAAATCAGTCAGCTCCGGCACGCTGGTCTGCATTCGAAAAGCCATTTCATACTGGGCAATTCGGGTATCAGTTTCCGGATCGCCGTAGTCCTCAAGGTGCTTCCGATTCATCTGGCCAAGATCATCAAGTAAGCTACGGCGGGCTTCGCGACTCACCCCCGGCGGGTTGGAAAGATATGGCACCGGCTCACCCGCGCTGCGCAAGCGCACCCCTTGATAGCGGGAGGGCAGAAAACCGCTGCCCCAATAATGATCGAAGAACAACTGGCCGCAGGTGCGCCCTTCGTCCGAAGAGGTCATTACCACAAAAGACGGCAAGTTTTCGCTTTCACTGCCCAAGCCATAGGTCAACCATGAACCCATGCTGGGTCGGCCAGGGATTTGACCGCCGGTAAGGAAAAAGGTTACCCCGGGGGCGTGATTGACAGCCTCGGTGTGGAGTGAACGCACTAAGCAGATATCATCAGCAATCGATCCGGTTTGAGGAATCATAGAACTGAGCTCCATGCCACACTCCCCATAGCGTTTGTAGGGTTTGATCGCCGGCACGCAGGGAAACTTCGAGTAGTTGGCCGACATCGTCGACAAGCGGGTGTCCCCGCGAACCGAAGCCGGGATGTCTTCGCCCGCTTGCTTCGCCAGGATCGGCTTGTGATCAAAGAGATCGATATGAGAAGGCCCTCCCCCCTGCCAAAGCAACACGATCCGCTTGGCTTTCGGCGCAAAGTGAGATGGTTTCACCGCGGCCACGGTATCCTGCCCTAGGAGGGAAGCCAGGGCAGCAGTTCCGACGCCCGCTGAGGCGCGACCGAAAAACTGACGTCGCGTGACGCGCTGGGAATTTTGATGAATCAAGTCAGCAATCATAGCTATACAAATTCATTGCCCTAAAGACGGGTAAGAGACTCATCAAGGTTGAAAATCGCAAGGCAGGTCGCCGTCATGGCGGCGTGCTCTGGAATAGGGAGAGACTCGCTCTGCGGGCTCTCACCGACGGAGAGGAATTCTTTAGCTGCCTCACGTTCACTCTGGTAAATAAAAAACTGCTTCTGATAGAGCCCATTGAGCATCGCCTGTTCTTCATTCGACGGGACTCTTCCCGTCACCGACTGGAAGGCGAGCAACAATTGATCAAGGTGTTCGGATTCCTGCTTCATAACTCGAGCCGCGAGCGCGCGGGAAGCCTCCACCCAGGTTGGATCGTTTAAGGTCGTCAGGGCATGCAAAGGCGTGTTGTTGCGGCTCTCCGAGACTCGGCAGACCTGGCGACTCGATGTATCGAAGAGATTCGCCGGAGTCACGGTTCGACGCCAGAAGCTGTAGATCGATCGTCGGTAGAGATCCTTTCCCGAGGACGTGGGATAGCTGAAATCTCGCTCCTTCGTGACTTGAGCCAGCGTCTCCCACGGATTTTCCGGTTGGTAGGGATAGACCGGTTTGCCACCGACCTCTGGATTAATCAAACCAGAGGAACTCAACGCCCAGTCACGCAGAACCATGGAAGGCATGCGAAATCGCGATCCGCGTGAGACAAGGCGATTCTCCGGGTCGTGCTCGCGATGCCAGTTGTTCTGCCGCGAATCCTGGCGGTAGGCGGCACTAGTGACAATAAGTCGATGAATCGCTTTCATGGACCACCCCTGCTTCACGAACTCGGTCGCGAGCCAATCCAGCAGCGCCATGTGCTCGGGATATTCGCTCTGCACTCCCAAATCTTCGGAAGTCTTCACAATGCCGACCCCAAAGAAATACTGCCACATGCGGTTAACTTGGACCCGCGCGGTCAAGGGATGGTCCGGTTCCACGAGCCACTGCGCCAAACCGAGGCGGTTGCGGGGAGCGTCCTCTGCTTGTGGAGGCAGAAACGACGGCGTCGCAAAAGAAACCGGTTCCAATGGGCTTAGGTAAGCTCCCCGGTCGAGTATATGAGTCTGACGCTTCTGGTCATCGTTCATCACCATAGGGCGCGGCAGGTGTTCTCCTTTGTACTCACCCAACTTTTTGTTCAATTCTTCGAGCTTCTTCAACTCAGGTAAGTTTTCGTTCAATTTAGGTCTTACCAGTTTGTCGAAGTGACTTCGCAATTGCTGGCTGAGAGATTTCTGTTCTGCTTCGGTCAGGTTTTTATTGGCGAGCAACCCCTTAAGCTTTTTATCAATCGATTTGTCCTCTGGAGACAAGGCCCCTTCCCACTTGGCCCGTTCCGTTTTAATAATGGGATCGACGATTTCACGCTGCGCAGAGATCATGGCATTCCATGCCGCGATCTCTTCGGTGTTCTCCTCTGTCGTCAATTCTAGGAAAGGTGTCGCCACCCGAATCCGGGTCGATTGACGCCCTGGTCGGCCCGTCTCTCGAACATGATTGAAGGCATCGAGAAACTGGTAATAATCTGCCAACGTGATTGGATCGTACTTGTGATCGTGACATTGAGCACAGGCCATAGTAAGGCCGAGCCAGGTGGTGGCAGTCGTATCCACGCGATCAAATAGCACCACGAAACGCTGCTCTTCGGGGATGGCGCCGCCTTCTCCATTGCTGAGATGATTGCGGTTGAAGCCCGAAGCAATTTTCTGCTCGTCGGTCGAAGCTGGGAGAAGGTCGCCGGCGAGTTGCCAAATCGTGAACTGGTCGAATGGAAGGTCCTCGTTGATTGCCTTGACGACCCAGTCACGCCACATCCACTGCCAGGTTTCTCCATCCTGCTGAAATCCGTTCGAGTCCGCGTAGCGCGCCGCATCAAGCCATGGCAGGGCAAGGCGCTCCCCGTAATGGGGACTGGCGAGTAACTGGTCGACCAGTTTTTCATAGGCCTGAGGATCTTCGCTGCTCACAAATGCCTTCACCTCCTCCGGTCCGGGTGCCAGCCCCACAAGATCGGCGTAAAGCCGCTTTATCAAAGTCGTCCGGTCCGCTTCACCTGAAGGACTCAGATCTTCTTGCTCGAGCTTAGCAAGAACAAACCGATCGATTGGGTTCCTGATCCACTCTCCCCGGTCCACCCTAGGCAAGCTTGGGCGTTGCGGACTGACGAAGGCCCAGTGTTCGTCATAATCGGCACCATCCGAGACCCACTTCTGGAGCAATTTTTTTTCCTCTTCAGAAAGTCGACGGTTGGAATCCGGCGGCGGCATGAGGTCGTTCTCATCGTCGGTCAGGATACGATAGATCATTTCGCTCGCATCGGAGTCGCCCGGGACAAAAGCTTCGCCTTCAAGAGCGCCGACGCGTTGATCGAGACGCAGGTTTGCCTCCCGCTTGGCTCCGTCCTGCCCGTGGCAATAGAAGCAATTCTCCGAGAGGATCGGGCGAATATCGCGGTTAAAGTCAATGACCGGCTCCGCTCTTCCAGCCAAAACCAACAGGGAAAGCCATCCCAGGCAAACAGTGGATATTCTCCTCATTGCTCGAGCCATCCTATCGTGAAAGGGCCATCGGATAATATGCGTGATTGCGTATGCGTATGAACGAAATGGGATTAATCCGATCACTCCAGCCTTACCCCGAAGATTCTGAGGTCGCCCTCTACTTCGCCTCACTCAGGAGCTTGATGGCGGCTTCGTTCTCAAACTCTTTGGCAATGTCGAGGGCTGAGCCTCCATCGGCCACAATCGAGGCATCAACTCCGGCATCGAGCAGAATCTTGACGAGCTCTGCGCTCGCACTGGCAGCAGCTTCGTGAAGCGGCGTCCCACCAAGTTCGCTGCGAATATTGACGTCGGCACCATTTTCGAGCAGAGCCTTAGCCACCGCCACGCGATCTTTCGCTCCTGTGTGGTGCAGTGGTGTCCAACCGGCCGGATCTTTCTCATCAGGTTTAGCCCCCGCCTCAGTAAGCGGCGCAACGAGATCAGCAAGATCGCGCTCCACGCAAAGATGCAGTGGCGTACGCCGACTCGAATCGACGGCATTGACATCTGCTCCTGAAGTGATCAGGAGCAGAGCAATATCTGATTTCTGGCGCAGGATCGCTTGGTGCAATGGCGGCGAACCGGGGCGAGCCCCGCTACTAGCCGCATTGGGATCAGCGGCAATGAAGCTTTTCACTGCTTCGATGTTCCCCCGTGCAATCGCCTCATCGATCGTCTTTGGAGTCGGCACTTCTGTCTCCGCTTCAACGCCGGCGGCTTGTGATTCCTCAGCTTGCTTTTTTTCCCCACCGCAAGAAGCAAGGAACAGGGCAATAACAATCGTAGGAAGCCAGGACAAGCGGTGACGGTTCATAGCGGGAATCGATTCAGGATTACTTATCCAGTTTGAAGTCCCAACCCTCACGGTAGGATTTCGTAATCAACTTGTTCGCTTCTTCGTTGTTGGAGAAACGGAGGTTCGGTCCGTCCCAGGCAAGCTTTTCACCAGGGTGATGCAAACAGATGTTACCGAGTTGGATGGTCTCCGTAAACGGTCCGGCATACTTGAAGTTCGAACCCGGATAGTCATAGGCGTAGTTGCCCATGGCTGCCTCGCGCCACTCCGTGTGGTGACCAATGGACGGCTCGTAAACACGAGCCGGACGGTGATCGCCCGTTTCCTCTTTCAATGCCATCGCGAACTCACGGTAAGCATCCGCGGGAATAATCTTACTGGAATCCCCGTAGTCACCGGACACGAGCAGCTTGTTCTTGGTTCCGACGTAAATATTGCCAGAAGAACGCAACTCTTCGCCTTCTGCGAGCTCTTCCAGACGAGGATGACGACGTTTTTTACCGTCTTTGTCGATATATTCGTTGTCGGTCCCGTCATACCAATAAACTTCGAAACCCGGCCGGTCACCTTTCGGTCCGAAAGTCCACTTGAGGGTGGAACCCTTCGGAAAAGCGTCATCGGTCAGAGTGTCAACGTTGATAGCTTCCACGTGCGTCGGGAAGCCCGGATCGAGCGACATAAAAATGGAGTCCATCGTGTGGCAGGCCATGTCGGCGAGGGCTCCACCACCGAAGTCAAGAATGCCGCGCCAGTTGAAGGGGTGGTAGGGGCCGCCGCGCTTATTTTCCGGCTCAGCCGTGAAAGGACGCTCAGGCGCCGGCCCAAGCCAATTATCCCAATTAAAGCCATCCGGAATAGGGCTCTCGCTCTGGTGGAACTCAGTGCCCTGAGGCCAGACTGGGCGGTTGGTGAAACAATGTATCTCTTTGATGTCACCGAGGTGACCACCTTGGACGAAAGCAGCAATAGTGCGGTTACCTTCGTTGGCATGCCCCTGATTACCCATTTGGGTGGCGAGTTTATACTTGTCAGTTGCCTCCGCCAGCTGCCGGGCTTCCCAAACAGTATGAGTGAGCGGCTTCTGGGTGAAAACGTGCTTTCCGGCATTCATCGCCAACACGGTCGCCGGGTAGTGTGAGTGATCTGGCGTTCCGACAACAACGGCATCAAAATTGTCAGCTTCCTTGTCAAACATCTCACGATAGTCTTGGTAGCCCTTTGCTTTCTTCCAGTGCTTCGCAAGCTCGGACTTTTCTTCCTTCTCCAACCGGTCAATAGTGCCGGGAATATTACCCCAGCGGTTGGAGTCCACGTCACAGTAAGCCGCGCAAATATCATTGTGGTCAGCCGTATCGTTAACGTGACGCTTATTGATGCCGCCGACTCCAATGAAGGCCACCCGAAGCCGATCACCCTTATTTTGAGCGCTAAGGATAGCCGGTGCCCCGATTATTCCAGCGCCAGCGGCAGCCCCGGTCGAGATAAATTTGCGACGAGAGAATGATGAAGAGTTCGATTTTGTTGTCATGGTTGGATTC
>MDTC01271932.1_pt1 | contig 36038 bp, 11 predicted proteins | sample 811181 | NCBI WGS metagenome assembly MDTC01 (sample SAMN05326644, study PRJNA326480) | marine metagenome | isolation source: seawater | place: Pacific Ocean: North | collected 2011
TCTCCAGGAATAACTGCAAAGGAATCTTCTGAAAGATCATTTACATTAGTAAAGTCTACAGCAGATGATTTCAATGTAGTAATACTATGAGTTAGGTTATTAGTTGCAAATTGTAAAACACCTAATTGTGGTTGAACAACTTGGAACTGCTCATTATTTGATGCTTGAACAAATGATCCACCAGCTTTTCCACTTTCATCTGCTTGATCATTTTCAGATGATCCATCTTTAGCAACTTTAATACAATAATCATCTAATCCAACATTTAGTATTTGATGTATAGTATTCAACTTATTGATAGCAATACCATTAGTTAATGGATTTGTAGTACCAACACCAGCTATACCTTTCAATACAACATAATCACCTTCTGTCATACCATGATTCTTCTGATGGATTCTAACAATTCTTGGGTTAGAACCAAATAATTGATCTGCATAATTTGTAGGAGCAGAAGAACTGGTATAGATCGATTCTCCAATTGAAGAACCACCTCTATAAGAGAGTTTATTAGTTTCTATAGGTAATGATGGTAACTTAATAAATGGAAGTTTATCATTGACAAAATCTACTGTTGCTGTAACTCCTGTTATAAACTTCGCTCTATTAAGAGTAAACTTAACATCTTCAAACTGATCAGCAGTCCAAAGAGTAGAGTTCTGAGATTTGAATAAAGATCCAAGATAAGGTTGAGCTGAAACTCTTTGAGTTGTTCCAATTTCATTTTCACCCAATCTTGAGATAAACATAGTGTAATCTGTAGTATTGGATATAGCAACAAATGCATACTCTCTTCTATTCTCAAGATACACTGGAGCATCAAATTTGAATTTAGTTCCAACACTAGCATCATCTGAAGTACCTATACCCATTTGAACTGCAGAAGATTCCTTTATTACCTTAGTAATAGCTGTTGCCCCTGATCCATCACCAGAAATAGATACTGATGGTTCAGATGTATATCCAGAACCACGATTTGTAATCACAACTCCAAGTATCTTTTTAGTCGAAACATCTAATTGAGCAAATGCAGTTGCTTGTAAACCACCTACTTGTTGAGGAGCAGATACAGTAACACTTACAGAAGTATAATTAGAACCTGCAGAAGTCATCTCTACAGAATCTAAAGTATATGTAGATTGAGCAACCTTTACTACAGCAGTTGGAGCTGGAAATCTTTGAATAGATAAGACTTCTCCTTCTTGGAATTCCTTACCATTATGATTATCCATCTCTAAGGTATAAACAGTATTACCAAAGTTGGTAGTAGATTGAGTACCTTCAATTGCTATACTAGTCTTAACAATACCATTTGCACCAGATGTCATTCCTATTACTGTCTCACCAGATACAAAATTGACTGGAGAATCACTAACAACTTTTATTACAGTTGTTGGATTGATTGAAACTTCACTGAATGGAATTATCTTTTTACCTGGAGTTCCTTGATTAGTCTCTGTCAAATAAACAGAAGCTGGTACAGTCTTACTCTTAGTCTTGAAGAATAATTCGAGACTAGAAACAAAACATCCATCTTCAAATCCATCAACCATGAATGTCTGTGCAACTGGATCATCCCAATCCTCAGCTGGATCTTGCCAACCTTGAGTAATATTCGTAATATTATTGATTACAGGTGGTGGTGCAGTTACATCAACATTTACACTACTTGATACATTCTGTCTAATACCATCAATAAATTGTACTTGATCAGAATCACTAACACTTCTTTGAGCGATAACAGGAACTCTTGTAGATACAATAGTTCTTTGTGATGTTTCAAGCATACCCATTGCAAAGTATTCATGTTCTGCAAATGTATCAACTTGATCTTGTAGATGACTATTGATATCACTTGAAGTCAATCTAAATGTTCTTTCACCAACTCTAAATTGTCTTACAGGACTGCTAGTATCATAGATGATATCCTCAAAGTTACCTGTAAATACCTGATAGTTATATGCTGCATCAGAAGTACTTTGAGCAACTCTTCTTCTATCTAAATCATCACCAGAAATTCCTCTGGTTGAAAGTTCAGTAGTAAGTGAAGTTGTAAATGTTGTTACTGGAGCATGTCCATTAGGAATTATTAGAATACCACTAACAGAACCATTATTATCTGTAATAATTGGTTGTCCAAATCCTTTAGGAGAATTTAGTGCATTACCAGTATATGTTGAATCAGGGCAAACCCATGCATTAGCATCTATACCTTCAAAGAATGCATAAAGTCTTGTATTAGGTTTCAATCCTGTTGATGAGAAAGCTACTGGTCTACTTCTCATTAGTGGTTTGAAAGCAACTCCAACCACACGATTACCATAACTCTGACGAATAGTATCAAATCCTGAAAGAGTATTTCTGGTTCCTGTTCTGGTTCTAGTTCTAGTCCTTCCAGTGATAGCAGTTGATACTGTAGTATCTACACCAACAGTAACACTTGCTTCTCCATCACGTCCTGTTGCTGATGCATTAGAAGTTGCACTATCAGAAGCAACTACTTGAGAACCACTCCATGAAGTCTGCCATTCATTCCAAATAGTACCAAGAACTCCACTCTCATCAGCCATATCACCGATGGTATTAAATAGATTGTTATCTTGGACAACCATATCTGGTCGTGTATCAGTATCCTTCCATTCATCAATGTCAGGATTCATTTGCATGGTTCCTTTATATTGGAATACCAAGAATGGGTTTAGATTGACAACTTCAGTAGCATATGGGTTCTTGATCATCTCCTGATCTGTATAATCAAGAGTTAGAATTGAACTTGACTTCTTATATCCTTTAGCAGATCTGGAAGCATCATCAGTTACATTTTCTATAAGTTTTACTTGATTAGTAAAATGCTGAGGTCTCAATTGTTGAGACTGCATATCAATAGCACACTTATATTCAGTAGAGAATGTATCTCCTACATTATGTCCAGCAAAATTATCAACAACAATACCAGCCTTGAATCTATCAAGTCCAGTTACTGCATCCTTACTTGAAGAATTTAGAGTATCCTGTTCTAAAAGACTCAGAGTAGTATAATACTCCATAGTCTCAAGACGCTTATCAATATCACGAAGATCTTTCATAGTATAGCGTCTATGATTATATGTTCTAATCTTTACATTTTTAGGATTAAATGTATATGCTGGAACATCCAAATCAAATAATCTAATAGCATCCTGAATAGGAGCAGGATATTGTGGAATAATATTTGGAACACCTTGAACAATTTCAAAAGTTCCTTTCTTAGTTAAGTAAATACTATCATTTCTTGGAAGATAGAAATCATATGAGAAATCAACAGAATCTGATGAAACTGGAATAAATGTTTCAACTGCAGTGAAATTCAATGCATCCAATTCTCCTCTATCTTCTGCACCAGCTACCTTACCAATAGAACTACCGCTACAATCTGCAGATGGTCTAAAGTCAACACAATCTCTTAGTTGAATTATACCTTGTTTCTCAGAGAAGTATGTGGGAACATCTCCATAACCCATAGTTAAATTTTGTGGGTTGATATATGAATCTACAGAGAAGTATTCTCCATCATTAGTATTATGATCAAAGTAATCAAAATCTACAAGTAACTGTCCACTTGGTTCTTCTGCACCTGCCTTACGAATAACTCTGGCAATATCATAAACATTATCTCTTTGACCATTATCAAATATAAACCTATCTTTGACATCAATATCAGTAACAAGAGCAGTTGCATCTGGGTCTTTAGACATATAGATTGCATTTACTCTAAATCCGTCAGTCTTTCCAAGATTTATTATATTCTTTTTATTGAATGTAGATACTGATACTTGAGCATTTTTTAGAATCTTTGTTCTTGGTTTAGCATTCTTAATTGTTATAGGAGCAGATAATTTAATCTTTGCCCCATGCCATCCTGTTGGAAGTCCAGACCATGAAACCTGAGAGTTATTAGTTGCTGAAGCTAATGTTCTGGAAAACTCAAACGAACTCAGGTTCAGAATATCACCTGTATCTAAAGTATTAGAAGTTGCTTTATCTGCAACTATAGCAATATAGTTAGATGTATCATATCCACCAAAATCTTTATTCTCACCACTTTCACTAAATGAAATAGTACCATTACCACCAATAGTACTGATAAACTGTTTTATACATTTTATTGTAAATCCAGTCTTTGTTTTATCTTTAGCAGTAGTCTTGACAACACTATCAGGACATTTGAACACTAAAGAACTCTTTCCACCACCTTCAAACTTTGCTTGAACTTTAACTGCTGTAGAAGAAGTTATATCATCAATAATGGAACCATATATATAAATTCTTGCTGGAACAGTTGGTGAAGATCTGCATGTATACTTTACAATATATCTACGTTCACCAGCACTAGAGAGTACTTTTATTAAATCATTCTCTTTCAGTAACTTAGTAGGATCTGCAGAAATATTTCCATACTCAAAGTAATGACCTCCAGCCTTACCAGTAATTTGACCAATATCTAAGAAATTATAGAATGATGAATTATCAGTTATAACATCAGCACTAAAAGCAGAAGAACTCAATCCTCCTCCATGATAAACGGACTTTATGTCCTTCATAGTATAAACATTTATACAATCATCCCACAATTCAACTGATAATTTAGCATCGTTTCCAGTACTGTCTATTGTTGCTGTAGGAACAGTATTGTATGTTTTTGCAGTTGAACTTTGGAAATGTTGATCATTAGGGAAAATGTCATCATTAGTACTTCCATCATCAAAAATTATTTCCTGCAACCCAGCTTGACTAGTTACTGTTAATTTGTATGGAAAAACAAAAGAACCTGCTGATCTTTCAATACTAACAGTTTCTCCATTGATCTTAAGATCATTAGCTGAAGTTGGATTGTTAGATGCACTATATCCTGTACCAGGATCTAATACATGAATTTTTCTTATAGTACCATTTTTTATAATCCTTGCTGTAGCTCTTCTACCATCATTACCATAATCAGGATCAGTATAAAGATCTTCGCCATCTCTAAATGAACCTTTTACATTTGAAACAGTAATTTCTCCAGTTATATTGGATCCTGAATAATCATATGATGCTTCAACAATACCTGTTGCTCCACTAGATCCTCCAGTAATACGTGCTCCTGTTGTCATTACACCAGCAGAATAAGTACCAACAGTTGTATTACTATGAATCTTTAATGTAACAAAAGTCGAAGTATCAAAAAGACCTAAGCTGAATATAGATTCTCTATTCTCTCCTCCACCAAGTCTACCACTTGAATCTGTAATAGCAGATGTATTTCTTAGATATTTTGGATGAGCACAACCAATTGGTTTTGTGTTTAATTCATCAACCTTTCTAACAATTGATCTACTTGTACTACTAGTAACACCACCTTGAGCATCACGTACTGTTGTACCTGATAGAGGTCTTGATTGTCCTGAATTCAAAGATACAACAACTTGGTACTGATCACAAGCATTAGTAGTTGCAGTACCATACTGTAGAGTTCCAATTGGTACTTGATCTGTTATTTTAGTAACACTTTTTATGCTAACTTTAGATGTTCCTCCTTGTTGGTCATAAGTTTCTAAACCATCAATAGAACCTCCTGTCCAATCATAAGTTGCTTGAGCATCTAAATTTTCAAGATGAAGAATATATAAAGCTACAGGAGCTCCACCACGATTTACTTTTGTATCACCAAGATGACTATCAATAAACCTATCATAAAACTTTATTTGCTTATGTGCTTCTGTATCAACACCAGAAGTATTGATATTATCTAAATCAACACATCCATAAACATTCTGTATATTGAGAGAAGTTCCTTTAGGAATAGTAACAGTTGCTCTTTCTCTTGTTAAAGTAGTTCTAGCTCTATCGAATGTTCTATACTTAGTTCCTACACTTTCAATTTCATATCCACGAACATATGCTTTACCTGGAGAAAGTGCTGCTACAATCTTATCATCTGATTGAAGAGGAGTTAGACCACTATGTGTTCCATCACTTCCTAATGGATATACTCCATTATTCAATCCATTATCCTTATGATTCTTTACTTCTAAAGTATAATTCCTAACAATATAATCTCCAGACTCATCATAAGTCCTACGGGCAAGAATTTCCTCTATATCTGACCAATCACGTTTTTCAAGTTTTCTCTCAATAATTCCATTTCTAACTCTAAGAAGTTCAATAAAATTATTTTCTACAGCTATATCAAGATTTCTTGAAGCTAATGTTAGTGTAATTTTTAATCTATGAGCACCAGGAGCAGCATAGTTACTAAATCCTGCTGCATTATCATTTAGAGATGAATCCTCTTCAGGAGATATAAGATCTTCCTGAACAAGAAATCCTACTCTAGCAGTTGGTTTAGTTGAATACTTATCAATAATTAAAGTTTGTGAAGCATTTTGTACAAAATGTCCATTAATATAATATATACCTTCTTGTACAAATACTGCAGAACCAGATCCTGTTGCAGGACTTTGCTCTAATGCAGTAGTTTCTGCTGAACCGAATGGTCTGTATACTGTAGGTCTTGTAGATCCAGTAATACCAACAACTGCTGTTGGAGAACCAACAATATCAGTACTTAGTATTTCACCTTCTTGGAACTGTCTATTTAAATTTGAAGTACCACTACTCTCATATCTAACAAAGAATGTTACTGCATCTGGAGAAGTCTCATCCTTTACATTCAAAATCTTTGCAACAACCCCTGTTGTCTGACCTGTTAATGTTGCTCCAAGAAACTGAGATAATGTGAATCCTTGAGAATAACTAGAAATTTTTATATAATTATAATTTGTATTCAGAGAAATTTCCCCAGGAACCACCATAGATCCCTCTTTCAATAGATACTTACCAACACTTTCAACTTGATTTTGTAAAACAGATTGTAATGTTGTTAGTTCTCTTGATTGGATCGAATATCCAGGTCTAAACAGGATTCGGTAAAAATCCTTTGATGACGCATAATCATCATAATAAGGACTTACATTTAAATTCGTACTCTGTGGCATCTTCTATTATCCAGATAACAGGGGGTTTATATGATCAATCAGAACTCGATAACGAGTTTTACGTCCTCAATTTGGTCAGCAGCTCTAGTAATAACTCTTCTATTTTCAACATAGATCACATCTCCAGAGTACTTAGAATACTCAGGAGAACAAAGACCATTTGAAAATGTTCCTTGCTGTTGAATAGTACCTTGAGCATCTCTATAGATTCCTCTATTTGCAGCAGGTGAAGTGATATTGTTTACAGTACCACCACCAGTCGCTGCTGTATAGAAAGGATAAATGGAACCATCAGCATCTCTCAATTCAGGATCATTTGGAGATTGAGTATATCTTAGGATTGCATTATTATTTGAACTATCATACTCATAGTAATCAACAACACGACCCTTAGCATTTACTGTAATAGTCTCAGTACCCCTAGTTATACTATAACTTTGAGTTATAACTTCATCCTTTGCAAAAATACCAGATCCAACTCCAGGAGTAGTCTTCACAATTGCAGCAAATGTTCCACTAGCAGTATCAGATGTTAGAGCAGTACCTGATGTATTAGTTGGATCTTTTAGAACACCTATTCTACGGAAATCTTGATCAACATAGAAGTCAGTTGTTTTATCAGCAGCAGTTGACCTGTTACCATAAATCAACCTAGTATTAAGCATAATTCTCTTTGCACCAAGTTCTTTCTCTACCTGAGAACCATGTCCATTTTGAGGTGGAATGATAACTTCTACACTAGGTGAAGTATAACCAGAAGCAGGAAGAGTTTGTGCAGGAGTACCAGCTCTTAGATTTGCAACAGAAGTATAATAAGTAGCACCTGGAGCAAGATCAACAGTAGCATATGTATAATTTCTACCTCTGGTAGTAATTGTTGCTGCTGTTACTTGACCTGCTGCACTAGTAGTAAGTTTTAGGACTGCATATCCATTAGTAACATCATCACCATCACCCTTGACTCTGAAATAAAGATCTTGAGAAACAGGAAGACCTGATCCAGTAGTCTTGAGAAGTGCTATATCTAAAGCACCAGATACAACAGAAGAAGCGTAACTAGTTGGTTTTACAGGAATAAAGTCCGTAGATGTAAAGAATAACACATCATTAGTCTCTAATTTATAAAGATACTGATAAACGTATCCATCAGTAGATGTAAAATCGACTATATTATCTGAGTTTGCTGCAGCTGCAGTAGGAGCAGTTGAACCTGTACTTCCACCTGTAGGGTTGGTAGGTGTTACACCATTGTTCAAAACCTTGAAAATTTCATAAGTATCAGGGTTCATTACGTAAAACTGAGAGTCTAGTAGTTGAGAAGTACCCTGAGCAGTTTGATTATTTGTATTATAATCAGGTTTGTACATCGTAAACTTCTGACCCTGAACCCAATTGTAGCGTCTAACAACTTTTCTTACATTTGAAAACCCGATCTTTTTCAGTGAAAGAATATCGTCATGGATTTCATTATAGAAATCTCCGTTGTCATAAGGAACAGGAACATTTCCTTCACTCGCTGTCGGTGAAGATGATGTTCCATAGTTGCTATTTGCTGCATATGCCGTATACCACGACTCATGCCTCCCTATGAAGAAGTAAATATTGTTGGAATTTGTACCAGAGTTGGTAGTATCGAATGCTTTTAAAAACTTATCGGCATTATGGATTCTGAACTGCTCAGTAATTAGGCTAGACATCGCTAAAAAATAGTTGAAATACGGGCTTTCTTACGTTATTTATATTTATACCGTGGATCTAAGTAGATCCTAAGCGGAGTGGTCGAGCAGTTCTCACAAACTCGCCAGCATTATAGGATTTAGTACATGGTTGTGTAAGCATCAACCATTTACTATTCCAGTTTATAGACTTATAAGCAAGACGTTCCTTGCCAGTTTCTAGCTGCCCATATACCTGAGAAGCTATAGAGACCATAACAGTATTCTGTACATTACTTATATTTGTTCCAGAAAGAAGGTTTTGACCAAGATTCATCTTGATAATGAATGTATTAGAATCAACAATCTTATCAACCTTACCAATTTCTACAAAAGTTCTTTCCTCATATATGGGCATATCTTCATCTAACCAGAATGTATTACCCTCAACAATCATAAAGTTGAAACCATAGACACCTTCAAGAGGAATATATGTATCACCTATATTGACATTTGCAGCAATCTTGCCAGCAAATTCTCTAACCATAGTACAACTGGTAGCATCAAATCTTATTGTTTGAACACCTGCTACATTCGCATCATCATACACTGATGAATAGAATCTATCAGAAACATCCTTTATTCTCAAACCACCAAATTTATTATCAAGTGATCCAAGAGTTAATGTACTATCTACATTGAACTTATTCTCTTCAAGAGATTGGAATGTTGGAGATAGTCTCAATCTACCAATAGAAGTTATATTGGGTAAATCAGATGCAGATTCTATTGGGAATGCAGAATCTGTTGGATTTGTATAATCATATACCTTAGATACATCCTCAGATAAACCATCAAGCATTTCATCTTTACGGAATATAGTAACTTCTTGACCAGCTTTTTGAACAGGTTGAGTAGTTACTGTATTATCAAAGCTAACAGTAAGTTGCTTCGCATCAAGAACCATAGTAGTTCTCAATGTAGTATCGAAGGATGACCAGAAATTATATTGGTTTCTTACTAAAGCAAGAGGATATGTTTGAGTAATATGTGTATATGCTCTGGTAACAAGAATTTCTGGTACTTGGAAATAATCTTTACCTTCATAATCAACTACACATCTTGCGATCTGCTTATTTTCATCAATCTCAGCATGTGCTCTTGCAAACACACCAGTATCAGTTGCTGCAGGCTTGATTACAAGAATAGGTGCAGTATCATAATCTAATCCAGTTGGGAATGATCCACTTAGAGATTCAATTGCATGAATATAACCATTTTCCTTACTGGTCATTGTAACTGGATTACTTCCACCAAGATCAGTTGCTAATGCAGCTCCATCAGCAAGAACTCTATCAGGATAAATTTGAACTACAATCTTGTTGCTACCCAAATCCTCAACTACTACAGCAGCAGACATACCAGCACTGAATATAATTGTACCAGGAGTTGTGTATGCAGTAGAATCTGATAAGGTCATAGTAAATCTAACCCTTCCAGTAAAGGTAGCTTCACGTCCTCTAACAGTACCAGCATAATCTGAAGTCTTGAATTGAGTTTGTTTCAATCCAGAAAGATCAGTTTCAACTTCAAATTTATGAATTCCTGTTCCAGCAGATATTACAATTGGATTTGTACCACCACCAACAGAATTTAGATATGAAGTATAAAGTCTAACTCCCTTGGTTGTGTAATTATATCCAAGGTAATATGTTGTTCCATCTGTCAAACCAGAAATTTCTGTATTACCATCAGCATTATATTTGATCTTTGTACCAGAAATAAATCCAGAAGTTGATTGATTACCATATCTTTCAAATCTCAATTCTGCTGGAATACCAACAATGTCAGTAGCAGCATTGAGTTGATAGATATTTGATTCTATCAATTTCTCCCATTCAATAATATCTCTATTAGAAAGATCTAAAAGTTGTCTAGGTTTAGTTTTATCTTCACCATCAATTATAATTTCATCATTTTTTCTAAAGAATTCAAAAATAGGATATGCTCCTACAGGAAGAGTTCTTATTCTCTTATTAGTTTGTACTCCAGATTCAGTAACATGAAGAATTGGAACACCAGTCTGACCATCTCTATAGATATAACTTGGTTCATATAGAGGTACGTTATATCCTTTCAAGATCTTCTGTAAATCTCTACCATACCAATAATATATCTTCAAATCACTATCTGGAAGAACTGGTTTATAGAATTCAACCAAAGATTCATTAATAACATATGATTTAGAATATTCCTGCACAACTCCATTGACTATAACAATTATTTGTTCAGAAGAGTTAGGAATAACTAAACTTCCATTACTCGACATAACAAATGTTGTTTGAGGAGAAGTAATTTCTGTACTATCAAGAACTGTATACTTACCATTAGAATAAGCAAAGAATTTTTGATATATTCCTTCCTTTTCAACAAATGTTCTTCTAAGAGTCTTAGGAACATTTGCTAAAGATGATGGTTTATCAATTGTATTGATGATGATATTCATCAATGTACTGATTGAAGACGCAACATCAGCACAAGATGCTGTATAATTTCTTGAAGCAGGATCTATAGTAATAGCATTATCTTCTACAAGAGTTCTAGTACTATGGACAATTGGATGTGCATTATGTGTAGTTCTTACTATATTTCTAATTGACTTAGGATCTGCAACAGCACCTGTTATTATTCCAGATAATACTGAAACAGCAGAGATCACATCGGCACAATCATTTCTATCATAATCCAATACAGTAATTGCATTACTAAATGCACTAACAAATGAATGTGTGTAATTACCACCACTAATTACAGCACCAGCAGTTGCTGAATCAAATGTATGAGGGAATTGATTTGATGTATCAAGATCATATCCAACATTGATCTTTATTTGACCATTATTTCTAACCAATCCATCTGCAATTGTAGATGCACTATCAAATGTATGCTTAGATGTATTGCTAGATTTACCTACATTTACTTCAAAAGTATTATCTGTTTTATTTGATATAGTCAACCATTTTCCAGCAGCAGGATCATTTGGTCGTGGGTACATATGTACTGTAGCATCATCATCAAACTTGCATTTGAATGCTAATCTACTTTCAACAAATCTAACTTTATCTCCATTATTGAACAAATGATTATTGATGGTAACTACCATCTTTCCAGTAATAGGATTATAATCAGCACCTGTTATTGTATGAGATGAACCATCTTCAAGAATGGTAATAGAAGTATCATATGCTTTATCCTTCTTATGACTTATAGCACCAGCATTAGCACTTACAAAGGTATGAGGATAATCACCACCAGATATAACAGCTCCTTTAGTTGCACTAATGAATGTATGACCACTTGTATTAGTGGAAGGAATTGTTGTCAATACTTGTACTGTAATAGTATCATCTGTCTTAGAAAGAATATCTACTGCAGTATTATACATAGGATCACTTTGTCTTGGATATGCATGAAGAGTTGCAGAGAAATCTAATGCACATCTAAAGACTAATGAATCTGGTTTGAATCTAATAGGATCTCCAACTTTTAGATTATGAGGTCCAATATGAAGTTTTAGAAGACCAGTACTAGGATTATATTCTGTTCCAACTGAAGGTGTATATTCAACCTTTGGAGATTTGCCAACATGTATATCAAAGGTATCTGTTTGTGCATTAGAAACAGTCATCCACTTACCGCTAATTGGATCTGTTGCACGTGGATATGATTTAGTAGCAGTATTACCATCCATAGTACATGTCATATGGATAGAATTATCAGCAATCTTTACTGTATCTCCATTAGAGAATCCATGATCAGCACTGGTAATGGATAATATACCAGTAACAGCATTGAACTGACAAATATCAATATCCTTATTAATAATATCAGTTCTTGGATAAGAATGAGTTGTCTGATAATTATCTTTCTGACACTTAAATGTTAATGAATTATCTGCTAACTTGATAGAAGTTCCTACCTTCAAATCATGATTACCAATAGTAAGTAACATATCACCAGTTGTCTCACTATAGGTCGCATTAGAAACATTATGAGATACTGTTGAAGTAGTTCCTACATTTACAGTAAATGTATCTGTAGTATTGATTGTTTTGACAGGTATTACTGAAGAAGCTACAGGATCAGATTTACGAGGATATGAATGTTCTGTAGAATTATCATCCATTGAACAAGTAAAGTTCATGGAGTTTGGTGCAATAGAGATTCTATCGCTAGTTGTTAGACCATGACCTTTGACTGTCAATAATAAATCACCTGTTGTTGGATCGTATGTAGCACCTGTTGGTTGTAATTTGGGTAAAGGTTTTCTAGCAGTAATACAATTAGTCTTAGCACTAGAGAATGTATGTGCATATTCTCCACCTGTTTTCAAGCATCCGAGTGTAGCAGATACAAAGGTATGTGAATACCTATCAGGAGGTAAAGATGCTACTCCAACATTAATGGTTATCTTTCCATTTGGAACAAGACATCCAGCAGAACTAGAATTGAAGTAAATATGGTCAGATTTATTTGGAGAAGAACCTATCTGAATATCAAAAGTATCTCCATCTATTGATGATACTGGAAGCCATCTTCCACTGAAAGGATCACTTGATCTTGGATAAGCATGTACAGTTGAATGATTATCTAAACCACAAGTAAATGATATTGATTCATCTACTAATTGAATATACTTCGTTGCCTTTTCAATACCATCAGGAAGGGAATCAACAAAAGTATGTGCATAATTTCCACCAGTAACAAAAACAGCTCTTTCAATACAGTTAGATACTGCTGAAGAGAACGTGTGTGGTGTTACATTAGTAGAAGGAGTATTTTCTAAAACTTGAACATCAAATGTATTTGGAGTTACATTAGAAACTTTCAACCAATTTCCACTAGCAGGATCAGTTGTTCTTGGATATGCTTTTACTCCAGTTCCATGAGTACAAGTAAATGATATACCACCATCAGCAATTCTGATATAATCACCATCACCAAATTTATGATCAGTGATATTGATTGTCATAAATCCTGTAGTTGGATTATATGAAGCTGATGTTGGTGTATATGTATTTGATGTAGATACAAAAGTGTGAGGATAATTTCCACCAGAAGAAATTGCAGAAGGAGTTGCTGATATAAATTGATGTGTATCACTATTACTGATTGCTATATTCTGGTCTTGATTGACATTTACAGTAATTGTTCCACCTGACTGATCTGAATACAATACAGTAACAGCAGTATCATATGCATAATCCTTACCATCTGTTGTATTAGCACCTGAAGCACGAGGATAATCTTGTTGTCCAGAACCACATTCAAATTTTAGTGATCCTGTAGCAATTTTAATACTTTCTCCTTGAGTAATGCTGTGAGATCCAATAGTTAGAACTAAATCACCTGTGGCAGTATTATAATTCGCATCAGTTACATTATGAGTTACTATAGGTGTAGTTCCTACATTTACAGTTATTGAATTTTTAGTTTTACTAACAATAGAAACTGATTTATTATAGAAAGGATCAGTTGTTCTTGGATATGTATGATTACTACCATTCTGATCCATTTCACATGTGAAGGTCAGAGAGTCTTTAGAAATTCTTATTGAAGTTCCTATATCTAAGTTATGATCTCCTACAGTAAGAGTTAGATTACCTGTTGCTGGATCATAGTTAGAATCAGAAATACTGTAACCTACAATAGGTGACACTCCAACATTAACAGTAAATGAACCTGAAGATGCACTAGCAACTGGAAGCCACTTATTAGAAGCAGGATCAGATAATCTAGGATAACTATGCTTTGAAAGACCACCATCCATAGTACATGAGAAGAACATGCTATGAGGTGCAATTCTCACCATATCTCCCTGTTCAAAAGTTTCACCTGTTACAAAAATTGTCAATTCACCTGTCAATGCATTATATGAAGCACTAGTTGCTTTATGAAGAGATGGTTGTGACAATATAGAACCACCTCCAATATTAGGTACTGTCAGTGTTGCTATTCCTGATTCTGGATCATATTTTGCATCAGTAATAGTATAAGGAGTAACTCCTACCGACTTGATAGGAATAGGCTTATTATAATATGGATCTCCTGTAATAGTCTCAACAACACCTTGAGTATTGACATAATTTGGTGGACGTGGATATGAATGCTGAGTTACATTGAAATCTTTAGAACATGTAAATGTAAGAGATCTTTCATCCAACTTAACAGTTTGTCCTTCTAATAAATTATGATCGCCAATAGTGAGTTCCATATCACCATTAGTTTCATTATAATAAACATCAGTAACATTATAACTTTCTGAAGTAGTTGATCCAACATTCAAAATTATAGTATCTGTTGTATAATCAATAATTTCTAATACTTTTCTATTTGATGGATCTGTAGATCTTGGATATGTATGCTTACTAGCATTAGAATCCATACTACATGTAAATTCTAAGGAATCTGTATCTATTTCAATAGTATTACCTGTAGTCAATCCATGATTTGCTATGGTTAGTACCATTTCACCCGAAGTTGGGTTATATAATGCTTGAGTTGGAGTATGAAGAGTGAATGATGAATCGGTAATAGTTGCATTAGTATGCTGAGTCAATCCATGACTTCCTTTGATATCAACTAATGTATTTCGAATAACATCAGATGCAACTTCTTTTGCAGATTCAAATGCCTGAATAATTTGTTTTTGTTCTCCACCAGTAATCAATGAATCTGTAGATGCACTGACAAACGTATGTGTATAATTACCACCAGCAATGATAGCATCAGCAGCAGCAGTTACATAGGTGTGAGCAGTAGTATTTGAAGATGTACCAACATTCATTGTAATGGTTCCATCTTGTCTTTGAAGTCCATTTGTAGTTCCAGATACAAATGTATGAGCCTCTGTATAAGAACCAATTCCTACTTGAACATCAAATGACTGCCCTGTTGGTGATAAAGAAACATTAGATATGGGCAACCATTGACCAGTCTTAGGATCTGTTACTCTAGGATAAGTATGATTAGTTGCATTATTATCCTTATTGCAAGTAAATGTGAGTGAATTATCTACAAACTTGACTCTATCATTATCAGCAAATATTATAGGTTTGATTGCTTGTGATAATGCTGAAACAAATGTATGTGTAGATCCGATACTAATAGCACCTTGTCCACCATTGACATTTATAGTAATTGTAGTAGCATCTGCTGCAGTAATTGGTAAAGAAGTATTATATGCATAATCAGCACCATTACCTGTTGCTGCTCCAGTAGAACGAGGGTATGAACTTTGTTGAGTTGCTGAAGCTACCCCAACAGAAACAGTAATTGTATCAATGGTTACTGAGGAAATATTGATTGCGACATTATATGCAGGATCAGTTGTACGTGGATAGGTATGACTTGATCCATGATTGTCAGCATCGCAAGTAAATGAAATTGCATTTGCACCAATCCTAACATTATCAGTAGTATTATAACTATGATTTCCAATATTCATAGTCAATAAACCTGTAGTTGGATTATAAGAAGCATCTGTCACATCTTTCACATCAGATCCATTGATTGTCACTGCACCAACAGCAGTTCCACCATCGTAAATATGAGTTCCAGTTGCAGCAGGACATTGGAATGTCAATCCATTTTCTAAAATTCTTATACTATCTGATGTAGTAAGACTATGATTACCAATAGTTAGAACTAAATCACCTGTTGTTGTATTGTAATCAGCATCAGTAACATCAAAACCAGATGGTTTGACAGTCATAACACCAGTTGCAGCATTATAACTTGTACCAGAACCTACGGTATGTTCAGTATATCCAACTGAAGTAATTTCAACCGCAGTATTGTATGCAGGGTCATCTGCAGTAGCACCACCTGTTCCATTTGCTCTAGGATATGTCTTAGTACCAGCTCCAGCACCACAATCAAATGATATTGAATCTGTTGCAATTTTTATACTATCTCCTTGTCTAATTGAATGATTTCCAATTGTAAGAGAAAGAACACCTGTAGTGGGTTCATATGAACCTGCAGTAGGTGTATAATTGCTTATAGCAGTAGAACCAACATTTAGAGTAATTGTTCCATCTTGTTTTTTGAGACCACCAGCAATTGCTGAATCAAATATATGAGTTGATGTATTTGAAGATATACCAACCTGAACATCAAATGTATCAGTAGTCTGATTATAAATTTCTAACCACTTTCCACTCCAAGGATCAGTTGATCTTGGATATAAATGATTTGTTTGATGTGCATCCTTAGCACATGTAAATGTCAATGATTCATCAGAAATCAGAACTCTATCACCAATCTTACTAATACCATCTATTGCTGCAGTCAGTCCAGGAACAAATGTATGAGTTGTCGTATTTGTAGAAGGAACAGTGAATAATACTTGTACTTGGAAAGTATTTGCTGTTACATTAGAAACAGTCAACCACTTACCGCTTACTGGATCAGTATTTCTAGGATATGTATGATTACCAGTTCCATGAGTACATGTAAATGTTAGAGAGTTATCTGCGATAACAACTTTATCTCCATTAACTAAGTAATGATCAGAAGTAGTTGTTACTGTAAGAATACCAGTTGTAGGATTATATACAGTTCCTGTAGTAGCTGTATGACTTGTACGTCCCTTGAAGTTATGTCCTGTTATTTTGGCAGTTAGAACTCCTGTTGATGGGTTATAAGATGTACCTGACTCAATTGTATGATCTGTTGATCCTACAGCAGTAACATCAATTGCTCTTCTGTAATATGGATCTACTTGTCTTGGATAAGTTTTATTAGAACTATTGCCATCCATTGTACAATTGAATGTCAATCCACCATCAGCAATCTTAACTTTTGAACCTACTACCAGATCATGATCACCAACAGTCAATACTAAATTTCCAGTAGCAGGATCATATGTAGCACCAGTAGGAGTAAACTTATTACTAGGACCACTCATACCATCTACAATATGACGACCTGTAGCAAAGAAATTAGCAGCATCCCATGTCTTATTATTTCCACCATAAGTTAGGTTGAAGATCATGCAATCAAGAGCATCTCTAACATCATCAACACAATAACTCTTATGATAAGGAACAGAGAATCCATTATTTCCAGGATATGCTAACATACGATCTACTGCTTCATTAGCAATAAAATCTTTATTCCATTCTATAAGATTTGCACCATCAATGGATTTATTAGTAGATGCATTATCATAAGTTGAATATCCAGTACTTGTACCAAGTGTATTATAATCATTCAACTTGTTCTGCATAGCAAGAACACAAAGATCTTTTGCCCATCTGAATGCCAATTTAGATGGTTCTTCCTCACCTACAAGGTGCTGTAATGCACCTCCGTTGACATAAAGGTCTGCTGCTTCCCAAACTTTATCATTTCCACCATATCTAATATTATCAACAATAGCAGAAATAACATCTTTCACATCATCAATACAATCTTGATTAGTGAAGTTACCTACACCTGAATTGATTTTGAATAAATTAGGTACTTTATATCCAGGATAATCCAACATTGTCAGAACAGCTTCTTCTGCAATCAGATCTTTATTTGCTTCTAAAAGGTTTGCTGCATCAAGGAATCTATCTTTAGCAGTCACTGTTCCTACTAATTTGATAGGTGCTGTTTTATTTGAAGTTTCTCCAGTAACATTTTCTCCATCAACAAAATCTTTTGTCAATACTTCAACTTTTAGTACACCTTTTCCTTCATATCCAAGAGCAGTTCTAGCAATAATCTTACCTGTTGCCCCACTAGTTACTCCAGTAATAACCTCATTATCCTCATATTTAAGAACTTCTGAGACTTCACTCATGTTTATTATTTTACCAATTCTCTTAGGAGGTGAACTAAAAGTAATTGTATTATTGACATCATCAACAGTATATGAATTATCTGATCCAGGTATTTGAATAATACCATCAAGGAATACTAAAGCACTCTCACTTGGCTCAACTGGATCATTTGGTTGATAAGATGCTTGTTGAGAAGTATACTGTAAAGCAAATGTAGTCTTATATCCATCAAATTGTGGAGAAATATCTACATATTTCTTAGAGTAATTTTGATTATTCAGAGTATCTGAGAATCCAAATGTTCTACCAATAAATTGCTGAACTTGTTCATGTCCAGTAGAAGGATCAAAATACTTTGTTGGTGGTGAATTAAATACAATCTTAGATCCTAATTGTGATTTGGATAGTTGATTTTCTTGATAGAACCTATGGTATAGTTTTGGACCAACTGCATATGGATATGCTGCATTAGTTTGAGATGTATTACCAAGAGCAGAGTAGTCATAAACACTATTCTTGATTGTCATAAAATAACAATACCTACCTTCAGGAAATTCTGGAGTTACACAGAACCTTCCATTATATTCATCAAGATCTCCAGTAGATGCATTATAGATATAATCTTCAGTAAAATATCCTATCTTGTAAATGATTGGAGTTGTAACAATTTGAGCCCAAGCAGTTTGGGTTTTTATCCACATATTCTGACTGAAATTGCCATTAACAGAAGAAAGTAAAAGTCTTCTATTAATAGGATCATAATCCTCAACAATTCCATTCATACCTGCAATAGGAGTATCATCAGAATCACTTGTTGTTTGAACAGCAACTTGAGAATTTACAAATGTATCAGTAGAATTTTGAAAACTTACCCAATTCAATACCTCAAATTCGATAGAATTTACAGGAGGACCAACTCTACTTCCTGATACAATCTCACCAGTAGAAAGAACGTTTCTTACACTTATTGGTCTTTCTGAATATCCACTTTCAATATTCTTTATTGCAGATACAGCAGAAGTTGCAACTGAATAACCATAAGGTCCATAAATTGGAGTTCCATCAAAAGCCCATGCCAAAATAGGTGAATGAAGTGCATCCGTAGAATTTTCTTTATAATCACCAGTTTCTGTCATATTATCCTTCAACTGTCTTCTCAATCCAATTGGATTAGCCGCTTGATAATAATTACCTACACTATTAGACTTACCACCAAAATCATCAGTTGATGGATTAGATCCAGGTTCATTTATAATCCATGTTCCATCACCCTTGTAACTAAAAATAGTTGCATCATTTTTAGTTAATTTAGGATTCTGAAGAATTGTTCCATTAACAAATATTCCAATAAGTCCTAAAGGAGTATCTTCCTTGTCAATTGGTGCAAAAACTTTTGTAGGTATTCTCTTGATATAGTCTTGGAAAGAGGGGTTTAGTCCACTGTAAGGACCTATAGTTGATGTATATGATGGAACACCCTTAGAAGATATATAAATGAATTCTTTATCCTTATAGACCTGACTAACATCAGCAGTACCACTTACAACTGTAGTACCATTATCAATGTCTGTTGTACCTGATGTAATTTTCCATGAATCATATTCTAATGGACCAGCACCAGTTGTAGTAACTTCTAAAGACTGAATCTTTCTATCATTGATAAGTGTATATGCCACTCCAGGTTCTTGTGTAACACCATCAAGTGATACTAGGAATGAATTTTCACTATATGGTGGAAATAAAGATCCTTCTTTTCTAACATCAAATATCTTTTTGATACCATCAATATTTGCTGTAATATCATCTACATAAGCAAGATCTATAGCAACTGTTCCTTCAGCAGATATAAGAGATCCCACTCCTGGTCTCTCAACCATTCTAAAGAACTTATTGATTTGAACAGTAGTAATCCTTCCACCAGGAGCCAATTTCATTGGTATCAAAGGATCTATATCAATAAATTGCTTGAATATTTCAATAGTAATTACTTTTTGTGGATTTTGTGGATCACAAATTATTTCAGAATAATATGGTAAAGAGGTTGGAAGAACTTTATAAGATAATCTTTCTTTACTATGAGCAGCATCTGCAAAAGTATCATTTGGATGTTGATCAGAAATGGTAATCCAGATTCCATCAGTACCCATATAATCAGGTGTGGTATCTATTACATAATAGATTTTACCTACGACCAATTTATTACCTAGACCATTATTATCAATATTTTCACCAGCAGCATTTATAGCAGTCCATTTTACTTCATAATCAGAAGATTGATAATATCTAAATGAATCTCCTACTTCAATATCTTTTCCACCATTGATAAAAATCTCTCCAGTAGAAGATACTTCTGTTTGGGTATTGAATGTAAATCTATGTTTGTTTGGAGGACATGTTGTACCACCACCAAGAGGAACAGTAGTTACACTTGCAGATGAATCAACAATAACTTCACCAAATACTAAGAAACCTGCAGGGTGAGTAGAATCCTTTATAATTTCTCTCCAATCAGATACAGGTATCTGAGAACGAATAACATAAGAGAAATCCTGATAGAAATAAGAATCCTGAATCTTCTGAGATGACGTGCTTAGTTTACCTAAGTCATCTGAGAAGAATCCACTAATATTTGTAACAGCAGAAATAATAGATGTTATATCTGGAGTATTGACTGTACTTGGAGTAGCTTCAGCACCAGTAAGCCTTCCAGTAACTTGCTTACCGACTTCAAAGGTTCCAACAACACCACTAACCCTAAGTGTTTGATTTACACTATTATAATCAACTACAGTACCAACTACTGATTTATTATTAACAGTACCTTGATATACTTGCTCTCCATATTCGAATATCTTAGAACCTTTATAATCTTCATCAAAAATAACTTGCATTGAAACTGGAACTTTAGTCTCAGGAGCCATACTAAAGTCATTAGAAAATCTTGATCCAGGATTTGTTATACTGAGACCAAGTACTCGACCAATAGTAGAAGATGAAGGAAGAACTCTTACATTATTATCATCCTCTTCGACAAGAACTAATTCTGTACCTGGACCATATCCTGAACCAGAAGAGGCTACTGAAACACTACGAACGGATCCACCATTAGTATCTGTAACTAACCTAGCACCAGTTCCTGTACCAGTAACATAAACTGTTGGATTTATATATCGAGAACCACCATATAAAATGGATACTCCAGATATAGATCCATCATTATCATCAATAGTAATTTGATAACGTAAGCTATCAGATTTTCTAAGATACAATCCTTTTATTTCAGGAAGTGATTCATATGCAAAACCTTGATTTGTAACAGCAACTCTTGAAATTTCACCAAAAGCATTTGGACTAACAACACCAATTCTCTTAGTTCCTCTAGCAGGTCCTTCTACTCTACTATTAATGATAAAATCAAAACTTTTATCATGTACATTGAATATACTTGCTCCACCAACATTATATGGATCCTCAATAAATTTTAGTCTTGGAGCACTATCTGTAATGAGACTATTGGCATTATTATAGAAAACATTAACAATAGATTTATCAGTAATTTGTAGAATAATTTTTGCTCCAGCTTGACCTGGAACACCAGTTATTGCATCTGCTGCTTGTGAATTAGTATATAAATCATCCAACCAGAATGCTAATATTGTTGTCTGATTACTTAGATGTGAAACATCAAATTCATAAGAATGTCCATAAACAAAATCTAAATCTGGATTTGGTAGATATACATCAGTACTAGATGTACCTCCAGTATGAACACTAGAGAATAAGAACCTATTAGCAGTACCATCAAATTTTACTTTTATTAAAGTAGGTTCTAATTGAACACCTGGCTTAGCAACTGAAGTATCTCCTGTTATCTCAATCATATCATCATAAATTAGACTATGAGTAATATCTGTAGTAAGAGTTGCTCTAATATCACTTTGGTTTATTACTGAACTTTGATCAGTATGACTAGCAGGAGTAGTATTATTGTATCCTCTGGTAATACTAAAAACATTAGTATTTTTTGTATTAAGTCTTATAAGTTCATTATCAATTTTTACAATATGATCTAATTTGAAGAAATCATAATTATCTGGACCTAAAACAAGGGAAGATGCTGTAGCACTAAGAGGGTTGATAGTTGCACTAGTCACACTAATATTATTATCATCATTATCAGCAAATGTACTACTAGTACTAAATCTTTGATGATTAGAAAGTTTTACAGTTGCATAATACACATCAGTATCAAAAGTAGCAGATGCATTTACAACAGCAACAGTAGATCCTATTAAATGACCAGATGTAGGTTTTACGGTATCTAATTGTTCTCTAGCAACTGTTAGATTATTACCACTCTTACCCACAATTCTCATAGTTTCTGTTCCAATAGAAATATATCTATTGATTGGGAACATAGTAGCATTTGCAACTTTTATAACAGTAGTATCAGCACCAATAACTTCTAAAGTAGAAGTTACATTTCCACTACCTATTTCAGTAATAGTTTCAGTTGACCATGTTCCACTTGGTTCATCAAAGATTCCAAATCTAGGTTGATCACTAGCATCTGCTCCTTCTTTAATATTTTTTACCCACAAATAACCAGCTGTAGTAGATTGAGGTTCTATCTTTACAATTTCTGCAGTACAATCTGAATTTTGACCCTTTACTGAAACACCAACAGTAAAAGCATCCATAGTGCCAGAAGTAACATAAAGTCTTACTCTATAATCAGATAATTCACCCTTAGCACGTTGATTTAGTACATCAATTTCTGATTTATGATATATTGCTGTAGTTCCATCATATCCACGAATAACAGGAAATTCCTTGACATATTCTACTGATTGGACATTACCTTGATATCTTGCATTATCCTGATGCCTATTACCCAATCCACCACTAGTAGGAATAGTATAAAGAAGACCTGGTGTATTAGCAAGTTCTACTATAGCATCTGGTGTATTGGTATTATTAAATACTAAGGGTACAGCACTTAGAGTATTATTAGGATCGATTTGAAAATAACATACATCATTTCCAGCACCAGTAGTTGCAAATCCAGACTTGATCTTCCATGTTCCATTGAGTTTTTCTTCAGAAAATCCTGATAATTTAATTTCTCGATCAGCAACTAATCCACCACCTATAACATTAGTATTATTGACACCAGCAATCCACTTTATTTGAACAACAGAATAGTCAATTTCATTTGTCTCAGGATCTGTATATTTACCATACTCAAACTGAGCAATCTTTAAAGATTCGGGGGCATAAACTCTTGTAAATTCATTAGGAAGCATCTCAATCTTTAATGCCTTCTTATCTTTGTCTATACCTAGGATTTTACCAATTTTATCACTATGATCACCATTATCTTTCCAAATATAATCTTGCTGAATAGAACCATTCAAGTAACTATAGAAAAATCCATTACTAGTTTCTGTTCCAACTGGATCTGAACTTTGTACAGCACCCATAGTCAGATAAACATACTTGAGACTATTTGTTGAAGCACCACTTACATATAAAGTTTCTTCACCAACTTCTAAAGTCATACCAGTAACTATATTACTAGTATTCTGAGTACGAAGTAAAATCTTAGTATCAGATCCTATCATAGGTAAAGCAGTCCTGAATGTATAAACAGGAACTGAATTATCCTCAATTATATCACCTTCATTGATTCTATTATAAGTAAGAACCTTAGTTGTGGAGTTATATGATGGTGCAGGAAGAACTAATAATTGTTCCCTAGAATCTATTTTTCCTATAATATCACTAGCAGTAATATTATTAACAGTTACTTCTTCACCAGTAGGACTCTTAGGAATAATAGAAGCAACTTCTGCTGTAAATCCTGCACCATCTGTGTTTTCATTATCAACATAAAAATGATCTCCAGCTCCCCATTTTGGATTTACTGCTTCCTTAGTAGTTGGATCATCACCATCTTTCCACTTTTTACCTGTAACCGTATTCATAAAGTAATTTTTTCCACCATTTTCAATAATAGTAGAATTAACAGATCCAGTAGAAACATTGGAAACCGTTGCGTTAACTATTGATCCATATTGAGGAATAGTATCATTTGCATCTCTAACTCTAATAACACTTTCTGGCAAATTCTTTAGAATAGATTCTGCAGTAAAATTGGTAGTTTCTGGGGAATACTTATATGATGGACCAATCATATAAGGATATCTTGGCAATCTTTTACCAGGATCCTTTTGATTTGTATCAGAAGTGGTATGAATAGTAGTAAAATAACAATACCTACCTTCAGGAAATTCTGGAGTCTTACAGAATCTTCCATTAAATTCATCCAAATCTTTATGATTTATATCTCCTTCTGCTTTATAAACATAATCTTCTACAAATGTTCCCATCTCAACTGTAGGAACACTCAAACCTCCTCGATCACTTGGTTGTGGTCCTTTTAGGAAATATGATGATTCTACACGTTTCAATCCAGAGGTCATGTCAAGAGGATCTTCATATCCAACAGGACCGTAAATAGGAACTCCATCATAAGACCATCCCAAAATAGGAGAGTGTGCTGATGCTGCTGTTTCAGCATCATCGCCTCTAGCAGAACCTCCACTAATATTATCTGAAAGAGTTTTTCTAATACCAACAGGATTTCCTACGTAATAATAAGCATCATTATATTCAGGTAGAATTCCTGGAAATGGATATCCACCTGCAAGATCTGCTACTGGTTGAAAATAATTTATATTATCTCTATGCCATTGTGTTATCTCAGCAACTGCAGTTGCTCCACTTGAAGTGGGAACAACATAAACTTTAGTTTTAGTCTTATCATAATCAAATCCACCAGATATCTTAGTTATTGATGTAATACCACCACTAAGAGGGTCTATTGTAGATACAACAAATTTAGCACCTCTACCCCTTCCAGATTCGTCTACAATGACGATTTCTGGTAGTTGAGTATAATATTGACCTGAATTACTAATTACTAGATCATCGATAACTCCAATAAGATCTCCAGAATCAAAAGTTGCAGTCATATCACAATTGATTCCAGATGTAATAGTAACATCTGGTGTAGACGTATATCCACCTGTTTGAGTTATATTAATTCCTGTTACTTTACCACCAGATATTGTTGCTACTGCAGTAGCACCACCAGTACCATCAATAATAACTTTAGGTGCAGAAGTATATCCTGTTCCACTATGAAGAACAGTAATATTCTTTAAATCACCTGTACTTACTACCTCACTCTTTCCAGCAAAAGTTGTTACTCCTGTAGGAGAAACAAAAGGTACTCCATCAACACTAATTCCTACTGTAGCATTATCAGGAAGTCTAGTCTTTATTTCTCCAAAAATAGGTGTTTTTGGAATTTTCTTTAGATGTCTTTGAGATGCTGGTTCAAGTAATGCATAATCTCCACCACCTATCTCACCAATACTTCCTGGTGTTTCTGGAAATCCATTTGAGGAAACATATACATGCTTATCATCTTCGAATACTTGGCTTACTCCATATGCTACCTTATACTCTCCTGTTAGGTACTTATCAACCATATTTCCAGCAGCATCTGCTAGACCAATACCAAGATTACTTTGAGGGACATTCTGTCTCCATGAAGTATTGATAGGAGAATCTGGTTTTTTACCAGATAAACCAAATTCAACAACATCACCCTCTTTTACAAATAATCCACTACCTCGAACATCAATATCAGAAATTAAACCTGCTGATCTAAATGTAGCAGCAAATCCTTCTCTTATTGGATTAGTAACAACATCATCAACAACATAAAGTACATTAGATCCAAAAAGTGCAGTATTTGGTGCAGGACCAGTTCCAGCAGCAGCTGCATACCATCCAGCCCAACTTGTATTTACGTCATAAAAACCTGTTGCGTTCCTTTCTCCATATTGGAATATAACTTGCTTTCCATCCTCATCTACAACACCATCTACATAAAATTCACCATTAATTTCTGGGAATCCTACAGTAGAATCAACAATTACTGTTTTATCCTGATTACCAAATGTACTAGTCAATATAGTTTCATTAGCAGGATTAAAAGTACCAATAATTGAATTGGGGTTCAGATAAATTCTGTATAATATATCATTTCCAGAAGTAATTGGAATAACTTTCTCAATTCTTGCTGTTGCTTCTCCAATTGAATCATCATAACCATATTTTATTTGCTTTAATACACGACCTGGAAGATCATCTACAGTAATTCCATCTCCAAATTCAACAAGAGTGGTTTGTAGAACAGTATCAATAGACCATGAAGATTCTGATGATTTTAGAAGTTGTTCATTTGGATAACGAACACGTATTTTTTCATCACTAAATGCTGTCCTGAAAAGAAATTCAATAGCAGGACTTGTACCTTTAGATGAATAGAAATCCTTAATATACTTTAGGATTGTTGGTACAGAAATATCCTGGTTCAGCCTTTCAATAGGAATTCCAGAAAAATATTGAGATTTTAGATTTTTGAATAAAGTTGCAAGGAAAAGATGGCTAATATTGGTAACTGTTGTTTCAGTTATTTCTTGTTGCCAGAATACCTCTGTACCAGCATCTATATTGTCCTGAGTAATAGTATCAGCATTAAAACTACTAGATGTAGTATTAAGGAACGTACTATCATCCAATAAATCACCAAGTTTTATAGATCCAGAAGCACCTCTTTGAATATAATATAAAAATCCTGTTCCAGAATCAACTCCTTTATATTGTACAATTTCTTGATTTACACCATTATCAAGTAATACTATACCTTCATCAGGAAATCTTTTCCATATAGGTCTTGATTTATTATCTGTTTTTTGTGATATATGAATTACAGTATCTTCAATATTCAACTGGAATGATTTACTTGGATCATTATAACCACTTCCACCAAAATTATCGGCAAGAGTAATTGTATAATCACCAGAATCAGGATTTCCAACAGATACTATAGTTGAATAATCATCATTAGTAGTATATGTTGTTGCATTTCCAAGGGTAAGACTCAATCCATTGTTAGCAATAGAAACCTTAGCACCTACTTTTAATTTACAATTTCCATTTATATCTCTCTTTGACCATTTTTTAGCAGCTTCTGCACCAATGGTTACAGTATTAGATCCAGCAATTGCTACTGGAGTCGATGTGTTTATATCGCAAGAAAGAACTTCACCAATTACATCTTGATCAAGAGTGGTTTCAAGTAGAATACCATCCTTATAAAAATCTGCATTCTGATAATTCTGAATTTTCCTCAGAATACCAGTTGAAGCACCGTCAATTTCGGTAGCTTTATAGTATTCCTCGAAAAATTTTATAAAAGTAGGATATTCCTGTCTGAAAAAGTCAGATAATTGACTATCTACTAACTGCGAGACTTTTATCATTCTTTACGACTCCGCTAATACCTCGATGTTTCCTTTCGTAAGAGAAAGATAAACTTCTCTTTTTGCAAAAATGTCATTTTGTGCTGGTCTGACAGTGACCTTTATAATTGAACCAGTTTCATCTGTTTCAGTAACAACAATAGATGATTTTTGACCTAACAAAATCTCACCTTTACTATAATTAATAGATCCTATTGGATCACCCAAATACGTCTTTATTGAGTTATTCAAGTAATACGCCTTTACATTTTTGGTTGTCCTAGCAGTATCTAGGTAAGTTCCATCATAGTCATCTTCAAGATAGAATGTTTGCGTATAACCTTGCAATTTGAATCCAGATGATGTCAAAACTGGGGCATCTGTATCTGTTTCAAATGAATTTACATAACAAAGTTCATAAGAAGCTTTTGTATTCAAAACTGCTTGAATATCCCTTCTCATTGTTATTGTTGTAGAGTTTCTACTAATCGAAGGATCAGTATCATCAATAACTGCAACTAATTTACTATATTTCAATTTTCCACCAAATCTACTCAATGCAGTGGAAGCTTCATATAAATCTATAGCACTTTCTACTAAAGTTTTTATTTGAGAAGCTGATTTCGTAGTTGTTTCAGCATTGAAATAAATTTTAGAGTTGATAGTTGGATAAAGTACATGTGGATCAACAATATCTGTAGATAAAGAAGCAACCTTATAAGTTCTAAGTTTCTGCTTTATCAATTCTTTGGTACTTACTGATAATGTACTACCTGATTTTGGTTTTACAACAATTTTTACTTTTCCATATTCAGGAGGACTTGATTCTTCACCTCCATATGCAAAAATATCATCAACATTTGGATAGACCAAACGAACGATAGTTTCATAGTCATCAGCAGTTACTGCTCTGTTCTGAGCAGAATAAAACTTTGGTGCTTGAAATTTGATTGAATCAATAGTCTCTGATTTTGCACCACCTTCAGTTGTAGGTGCATTAGTAATAGTAACAGTCTGAGATGCTGGTGTAACAGAAAGATTATTAGTTATATTTCCTGAAAACACGAAATTAGCATTACCTTGAATACCATTAGCGTCTGCACCACTTGAAATAATATATGTTGCAGTAATTTTAGATGCATTGGGAAGTTTTTCTCCAATTACACCATCACCAAATACAAGTTCATACTTCTCATCTTCAATTTCCTGAACAAAATATACCTTACTTGTAGAAGTAACAGTAGTAATATTGACCCCTCTTGTATAAACATCAGAAGTTGTTGATCCTGCAGAGGGTTGAACTTTGACTATTAGTGTATCAAGGTCTAATCCTATATTAGGAATAATAAATCTTTGATCCAAATCGTTCTGATCAACTTTCCATGAAGTAGATAGATATGTACCTTCATATAACCTAACACTAGCATATTGCCCAGTAGCACCTAATCCAGGTTGAGCTGGGTTGATATAAACTAATGGAGTAACAATATCAAGAGGAGTTGATAATGAATATGTTACTTTATCCTTTATCGCATTGAAAACACTACCAGCTTTGATAGTAATTGATGAAGGAGCACTACCTGTCAATCCAGAAAATGTTGAGAATACGTTGAAGTTGAATAAAGAACTAGAAGACTTAGCAGATCTTGGTAAATAACCTAAACTTTTAGCATGAAGAACTACATTATCCCTTAAGATCGAAGAATCTAAAAAAGATTCATTTGCAATCATGTTCGAGACGAAAGATTGATAATGCGTGTTATACGCAAGTAAATCAACAATATTCGCTAATGCAGACCCTTCAAAGTCGTAATCAGTGAAATCGGTATTGTTCTTCAGGTAATCTTTCAGTTCTGCTTTGATATTTTCAAAGTCTAAACTAGTAAGTTTTGTATTTGCCATTATTACCTAGTGCTTTCCAAATAGAATTCGATTGTCTGCGTATGTGGGATCCCGATAATTTCAAATTCAATACTAACTTCAAAAGAGTTATCATCTGGACGTGGAACAACATCCACCCAAGATAACTGGACTCTTTCTTCGTAAGTTGTTATAGCTCTAGTAATTTCAGAAGCAATTCTGGACGCAGTTCCAAAATCAATATTTTCAAATAAAAGTTTAGGGATACTAGTACCTACTTCTGGTTGAAAGGGTCTTTCCCCCAAATTTGTTAGAATTAGATGCTTTACCGCAGATTTTATAGCTGCTTCATTTCTTTTCACCAAAAAATCGCTAGTTTTGGGGTGTTTGTCAAAACTAAACGATATATCTTTGAATGATCGAGAAAGAAGGTCTGTTTTCGCCATATAGGGCGTTACAAGTCGGATTATATATTATTTAGACTGCTTCTTTCTCGTGTTTTTTTTTACTTATCTAACTTATCTGAAATCTCTTGCAACAACTGAATTACCATCTGTATATCTTGTTCCAAAGGTGATACGTAATAATCTTCTGGACAATAATCTGATGGATTTACTTCTGTTCCCTGTCCTACAATTGGATCGTACTCATCGCTTTCTAATGGAGTGACAGTATTATCACCACCGTTCAACGCAGATGTGGTCATTCCCATTGATTTCTATAGCAAAGTTATGGTTTATTTATCCCTGTCCTCTTTTCCTCTTTTTGGCAGCATTACGTGATGTTGCAGCATATTTAGTATGCTTACCTCTTCCTTGTCTTGTTTTCTTTGGTATTGACTCTACATAATCACTTGAACCCCATGCACCGCTTTTAGTTTTGACAGCCATTGTAATGGATCGAATATGTGGTTATTCTATCACGTTTTCACGTACCTGACAAGTACGAATCCAGGTTGTCCTAATAAAGGTGGAGATGACTCAATAAATTCGGCACTAGTGTAATTAGTCCAACCCCATCCTCCACCACCACCTGCTCCATAACCTTCTCCAGTAAATCCAGTAGGAGCATACTGATCTTGAAGTGGTCCTGCTGCCATGATTGTATTCTCATTTGCTGATGGATCTTTATTGACTGTTGTTGGAGGTGAAGGTAAAGTTACTAAATCTGCATCAAGAGAAGTTATATTCCATCCACCCCCTCCACCAGCACCAGAAGGTCTATGCGGATCGCCTTGATAACCTTGTGGAGCAACAATACATATTCCACCCTTTCCTTTAGTAATTAGCAATTCTGGGAATAATATGTATGCACTAGCTGAATTAGTCTTTCCTGGTTGCATATATTGTTCAATATCAGCGTCAGTAGCATCATCTCCATATTCAAAAGTAGATGTTTGAGTTGCTTCAGCAGTACCACCATCAGCACCAGCAGCAGTTGCTCCACCACCAAAATTTTCACTTATAGTTCTATTTGTACCATTAGTATCTGTAAATGATCCATTTAGTTCTACTCGACCATCTGCTTTGATTTTTAGACTACTAATACTCATACTAGTTCCCCTACATGAGAAATACCACAATTGAGATCCCTTACCACCGTTACCACCAATACTATCAATACCCTGACCCTGAACACCTGTACCACCATTAGAACCAGTTTGTCCACGACCACATATAAGAAAGTCCATTCCAGTACAACCTGAAGGTATTGATGGCGAAAGAGTTCTTTCAACTGGAGTTACATAAGGTACATTCCAAGAATATAATGTTCCTCCCTTATAATAACTCATTACTGTATTACCTTGACCAGCAAATGTGCTTTGAGTAGGACTTCCAATCAATGTCTGATAGCTGACTTCAGGAGATGCTTCACCAATGAATCTCATCTTTATTCTTCCACTTTGACCATCAGCAGTTGTACCACCACCATATAAATTATTGAATTGAGGATTCTGAGTACCTCTCGTATCAGTACTGCCACTGGAAACTTTTGAGTTATTGAAGTATCCACATCCACCACCGCCTCCTCCTGTTGCTACTCCACCGCCTCCTCCACGGTATCCAGAACCGCCTCCAGCACCTCCATTTGACCCTCCACCACCTTGTAGAGTACCACCAGGGTTTCCGTCTCCTAAACCTGCTGTAGCATTTCCTTTTCCAGGTCCATCCCAAATTGCTCCACCTCCACCTGTAGCGTAATTGGAAGAATTTGCTCCTATAATACCCCCACCAGCACCTCCAGTTCCATCATCAGTAGAACCTCCTCCTCCACCAGCGACTATAATTGCTGCACTGTTTAGTGATAATCCAGAATATCCTCCTCCACCACCACCATCGTTTAGTTGCCCATCACCACCATTTCCTGCTGCACCACCGTCACCACCATTAGCAGCAGCTTTACCAGGATGTCCTATAACCATTTTATAGGTATTACTGTTCACGAGAATCATATCTGCTGTTGTATATCCTCCATTTCCACCATTTCTTGAATCTGATGCTCCACCAGCAGCACCCCATATCCAAGCACGAATAGGAACACTACCATTCTCCAATTTTAAATCATATACACCAGGAGCAATAAGATCTAACTGATTATTATCCCCTCCATTATCATTTGGATCTAAATCATAATCTGTCCAACTAGAAGAAGCTTCTAATTTATACTTTATAAACGAACTATAACCAACAGTAGAAGTAACTGTAAGTAAAACTGGATTGCTATATACATCTTCAGCACCTGGAGCAGTCAATTTACAACGATATCTATCACCATTATCTCCTGGGAATATCGCTGGAGGAGTTGTATAAGTGTTTGATGTAGCACCTTCAACATCATACCAAGTATTTCCACTATCTTCACTTATCTGCCATTGATATGATATAGTATATCCTGCAGGATTTGTAACAGCAGTAATACTGAAATCTGCACCAATTGTTATAACAGGTCCAGCAGTTGCTCCTGGTCCAACTAAACTTGTGATAAATGGGTCAATATAACGCTCATTACCAACATATACTCTAATAATCGTGAATCCTGCTGCTGAACACTTCTGTTCTATCATTGATATCGCTTGCGACACCGTAGATGTGGTCATTGAACCAGAATTATCAACAAAAAGTGCTATAACTGACCCTTGAGGGTATTGTGACAGATTAGCAAGTGAGAACCAATCTCCACCCCACCTAGGAACTCTATGTTCTGTCAAGGGGTTAGGATAGGAACTCATGTTGTTAGGTATCTTATTATACCCCCAACTATTACCTCTAGCGACAGACATGAGATGGAATGGTCTCTGTGGCCAAGCAGTTCTAAATTGAGCCCATGCACTATCAAATACAGCCTGACTTGGAGAGGTTTCGTCAATTACTGCAATACAAGGGCAAGTGTTGTCATTGATAACAGGTGAGTTTTGTACCGTCTGACTTTGAGGTTGTTGAGTAATATTGATGACAACAGGGTTCACTGTGATACAAGCTGTATCAGAATATACATCTGCAGCAGTCTCAGCAGTGATTTTTAGTCTAAAACACAGTCCAGTGTCTTCTGGATAGCGTAAATTACAAACTGTTAGTACATTAGTATCTGCTCCTGATATATGTGGCTCTGCATTTGGGTCTGTAGAGTTCTCAATCTTCCTAAATTTCTCACCATCGATGATTATTCCCTCTAATTGCCACTCATATGTCAATGGAGTGCCATCTGTGATGGTTATGTTACCAACTGTAAAGGTAACACAATCTCCAGCGTTACCACTTTGGGGAGTTGGTTGAGTTCCAATATTAATAGTAGCCCAAGACCCTCTAGTAGTGTCAAAACGCCAAGGAGTGCTCCAATCCGACTCAACACACTCTACAAACTCAAAAGTAAACTTTCCATTATAGAGAGAGGGGTTCGTAAGGGTTATTTTCTTCGTTTCACGGTCTACACTACGGACAACCGTACCTTCTTTATGATTTGCTCCCCCAGTTTTACCAGAATACGTGTTTTTTAGGTCTATTCTCATCCCCCGAAGGATAGAAAACTCCAAATCTCGCACTTCTTGGATATCCCAAGGGTCATTTGGGTTTTGAACCCCCAAGAGAGTCACCTCGGTTGAGCCTTTTACGCATTCACAGAAACAAGTTACCTTTTTTGGGTTTACAACGCTTCTGGAACTATGATATTTGCACCGTATCCAATAATCCTTGAAGCCTTGAAGGTAATCCTCAACGTAAAAAGAGAGTTTTGTTAAAGCGGTAGGGTCTGCATGGTTTCTATAGTCTACTTCACTATCAGAACCTTCCGTACCAAACTTCGGATGCCTCGAAACCTCCCAAGTGGTCGCAACATGAGTTATCTCATCAGTAAAACCATAAGGGGTAAATTTCTCAGTTACATCCCAAGTATACTCAGTTTTTACCGTCATTATACTGTTGTCTCTTTAAAACTAAGTGTCATGCTTGGTGCAGGAGCGACACCTTCTCCACCAGGTCCAGCAAATACATCTGGAGACCCTGCAGCAACAGAAGTACATCCAGCAATAGCATCACCTACCCTTCCACCACCTTTTCCACCAGAACCAGGGTCTACTTCCCATGAATTCATCTTTTTATGATTAGTATCAAAGTTCCATGCAGGATCTTCATCCAAATCTACTTGTAATGATGTAGGAATTCCTTGTGCTGCTCCATGACCATGCTTCTTTCCCCCACTATTCAACCTAACTGTGGGTGATCCAGCAGCAATTGGTGCAGCATGAGGTACACAAATAGGTCCAGCTGGTAACAAATGAGTTGTATTATTGTCTCCTTCTCTACTCCAAGGTATTTTATTGACAAAAACATTAGGAGAACCCTCTGCTCTAGTCATTCCAGAGCAATGAGATACGTCTGCATCTCCTATTCTAGTTGCTGCTGGCATTAGTCCAAGGTATAAATGTATCTTCTGTGGAATATTTAGCGTCAAATTCAGCATCTGTACGTTGTCTATCCATCAAATTCCTAAGAATCTCCGTTTGACCATTAGTATTAGAGTCAACCATATGAGTTAATGTAAGATGTTCAACATGCTGAGTACCAGAAACAACAACATTGACCCTTATATCATATTCTAAGGTCACAAATTGAGTAGGATCTGGACGGTATTGTATAATATGATCATATTTGTCAGGAACATTGTCAAAAAAGTTCAATAAACCCTTATCATTAGCAGTTTTTGCCTGTTCTATAACAAATTGTTCGTCTTCTCCACCATCAATATAAGTCAATTTATCACATGGAAACAAAATTCTTGTATATGCACCACTAAAAGTACCAGAAAGTTGATCAGAATTAGTATTACCAGCACTAACATCAGGATAAGTAACACCTGCAATCCTTGTAATACCTAAATCTACCTTATTTGGACCTGGTTCTGTATATGCTGACTGTGGTTTTTTCAACATTGCTAAAGAAATTTTAGTCCATGCCTTACAATCAGTAGGATATCCAGGACCAGCAGTTCTTTTTACCCAAAATTCTTCAGGTGGAGTGCTAGTTGTGAAAGTATCTGCTGTTTGTACTCTCCAACCTACAATATAATCAGTAGAAGAGTTTGTAGTAGATGGATTTAGTGAAACAGTAAGAGTTTCTTCAAAAGTATCCAGACATCTAACCTTAGTCAAAGATGCTTTGTTTAGTACAGTATATGCCATTAGTCAATTAGAGGTCCGTCATTCCTTAGATTATCATATATACTATTTATTTTTCGTTCTGCTCTTTCCATCTGATACTCTAGCATATCTAATCTTACCAATATCTCATCTAATACATGGGGCAATTCTTCATGTGTCTCCATTCCTGGCTTTCTGTACATGAACTTTGGTGAGGAATCTTTTTTCTCCATTTGGTCTAATAATTTCGACATGTAAATCTCCTTCCGATATACTAGGATCATCATGAAAACCACTACCGAGGTCTAATAGGATATCCATCATCTCATCTTCATCTATGAGTTCATGAGTGAGTTCTCCAAATTGCCAAAGGTTATATTTGTCCATTTTTATTGCGACCCTATACAGTAATTATACCACAAAAAAAATTCTGTGGGTAATTTTATATGAAAAGCGTTTTTTATATAGAGGTCGATGGTAAAGGTTTGTAGGTTAGGGACTTAGGTGTTTTTATATAAGGGGCGAAATCTTAACATTTAAGACCATCAATTACACTGCCTAATTGTTAATTTAGTAATTCAGAACATAAAAAAAGGACTGTTTCCAGTCCTTTATAAAATCCATCTGTTAGACTGGGATGATCATGCCATCCACGAAGTCAA
>MDTC01164796.1_pt1 | contig 36029 bp, 30 predicted proteins | sample 811181 | NCBI WGS metagenome assembly MDTC01 (sample SAMN05326644, study PRJNA326480) | marine metagenome | isolation source: seawater | place: Pacific Ocean: North | collected 2011
CCTTTATGCCTTTACGCCTTTAAAGAATAAACACCTGGCTTGCGAGGTTCGAGGACCAGCGCAGCCAATCGTTCGGCATCGGCGGATTTTGAAACAATGTCCAAGTCGGTGCTGTCAATCCAAAGGATGCGCGAACCACGCGCGTAACGGTAATGGCTTTGGTAGTGGTAACCGATTTTGTCGAGGTATTCTTGCGGCATATCTTGCTCGTAAGATCGTCCTCTGCTTTCAATTTGTTTCCTGATTTTTTGAGGCTCAGGGTCCAAGATTGCCACCACTTCTGGTTGCGCCACTTGGGCGTCCATGAGTTTGAACATGGTGCGAAATAGCTTGAATTCTTCAGTTGGGAGATTGGCTTTGGCAAAAATCATGCTCTTCACAAAAGCATAATCAGAAACCAACACTTGACGAAAGAGATTTCGGGCCCCCAGTCGCTCGCGCAGTTGGCGGTATCGATCGCTCACAAAGGTCAATTCAACGCTGAGCGCGTAGCGTTCAGAATCATCGTAGAATTTTTCTAAGAACGGGTTTTCTTCGAATTGCTCCAGCATGAGATCGCACTTCAAATGCTGAGCGAGCCAAGTTGCAAATGTGGTCTTGCCTGCTCCGATATTGCCTTCGATGGCGATGTATGCGTAGGGGGAATTCATTCTTCTGAAGCGGAAAGGTACAAGCGAACAGGCGCTTCATCTGAACAGGCATTCATTAATTCTTGAACGCTTTGGTCCCAAGGTTGAACGATGAAATCAGGACAAAGTTCGTTCAAGGGCTCCAGCACAAACTTGCGCGAAGTCATCCGGGGGTGTGGTAATTCGAGGCGATTGGATGATTGGACGTGTTCTCCGAGAAACAATAGGTCCAAATCGATGGTCCGTGATTGATAGCCCTGATTGGAACTGGGGCGACGTATTCTTCCAAGTTCGAGTTCAATGTGCAGCAAATCATCGAGTAAGTCCTCTGCACGGGGCATTTGTTCCCATTCAAAGAGGAGAACTTGATTCAAAAAAGCTGGGGTTCCTTCCGCCATTCCCCATGCTTCAGTTTCATAAATGCTCGATCGACGCATGGGGCAGTCCCAGATGGATCTCAGCATTTCTGTCGCCTGAGTCAATAAAGCGTGACGGTTCCCTTGATTGCTTCCGATGCCGATTGCTCCCTTGGTTATCACGTTTCGTTAATTTTCGTTGCAAAGATGCTACAAACAAACGGCCTGTCACGTTTTGGCTCTTCGAATCGTACCTTTCTCACATAATACCTTAATTCATGTCATTTTTCAAAAACGTAGCGTCCTCTTTTGTTGGGGCTTCTCTGGCTTTTATCATTTCAGGCACAGTGCTGTCATTTGTGTTTGTGGGTGTGTTCATTGGTGGCATTGTGTCTTCCTTGGGCGACATCGAAAACGACGATGTTGAGCCCGTCGACAAGTCAAATACGGTGATTCGAATGGAATTTGACGGTCCTATCACAGAACGCTCAACGCAGGATGCAAATTTTTCCCTTGGCGGATTTGAAGCGAGCTCAACCATGGGATTGCGTGACATCATCAAAGGCTTAGAGCAAGCAGCAGAAGATAAAGATGTGGAAGGCATTTATATGAACCTGGAAGGAGCTGCTGCAGCGCCGAGCACAATGCTCGATTTGCGAAACGCAATCGATGGTTTCCAGGAGTCTGGCAAGTGGATCATTGGCTGGGGTGAAATGGCCACGATGGGGGGAATGTATTTGACCTCTTCAGCTGATGAATTATACCTGCATCCAAATGGATATGCGGATTTCTCGGGCATGCGATTGCAGACAACATACTACACAGGAATGTTGGATAAAATTGGCGTGGGAATGACGGTTCTTCGTGGACCTGACAATGAGTTCAAAAGTGCTGTTGAGCCGTATACGCGCACGAGTATGAGCGCCTCCAATCGCAAACAAATGAATGCGTTGTTGGATGACATTTGGAATCAAACCAGCGGCGCAATTTCGGAGGGCCGAAACGTAGACGCTTCATCGCTTGATGAAATCGCTGACAACATTGCGCTGCGCACAGCAGAGGATGCCGTGCAGTGGGAGCTGTTCGATGGCTTGCTCTACGAAGACGAATTTAAAGAGCGCATCAAAGAGCGATTGGATGGAGAGGAGCCGACGTATGTTTCGTTCGCAGATTATCTCAATCCAGGGGGCATGGAAGGGCTTGAACTGGCATTGGAAGGTGATTTCTTTGAGTCCTTGTTCAGTAGTGATTATGGTGATAAGGAAGAGGTAGAGGAGCTTGGCTCACCCTTGGCGGTGATTTATGCCGTCGGCGCTATTGACATGGGAGAGGGTGACGATCAAAGCATTGGCTCTACAACGCTTTCAGAAGCAATCCGCAGGGCACGACTCGCGCCGGACGTTGAGGCCGTGGTGCTTCGGGTTAGCAGTCCGGGTGGATCTGCCTTGGCCAGTGATATCATTTGGCGTGAAACAGAACTTTTGAAAGAGGCCGGGAAAACCTTGGTGGTGAGTATGGGAGATTATGCAGCGTCTGGCGGCTACTACATTTCGGCTGGAGCGGATCGGATTTTTGCCAATCCAACCACGATCACCGGATCAATTGGCGTCTTTGGCATGCTCCCTTATGCGGAGGAATTGCTCGAAGATAAAATGGGGCTTGCCTTCGATGATGTGAAAACACATGCACATGCTGGAATTGGATTGGATGCACCGTTGGATGCAGTTCAACGCGAGGCTATGAATGCTTCAATCACCAATATTTATGAAGACTTTGTTGGCATTGTGGCAGATGGTCGGGGCATGAGCTACGATGATGTGGATGCGATTGCGCGCGGCCGAGTTTGGACGGGATCAGATGCCTTGGAAGTAGGACTCGTCGATGAACTAGGAGATTTGGACGCAGCCATTGCGCACGCAGCGGAGCTAGCCGGACTGGATTCGTTGGATGAAGAAGACATTGTGTTTTTGCCCGAGGCTGTTGATCCTTTGGAAGCTTTTGTTAAAGATATAGCAGGTGCCGAGATCTTGGGAGATGCGTTGGTCGGTGCGGGCATTCCAGCAGAGCAATGGCGACAATGGCTCTCTGTGAAACGCATGGTCGATTCCAAGGATCCGATTCAAGCGCGCATGCCATATTACATTGATATCCGATGAATTTGGGATTTGGTTTTCATGTGTTTAGGAGATTCGTGACCGTTCTGTGTGCTGCGTTGTTCTTCGCATTGGCGATGTCATGTCAGCGACAGCATACGGACCAGTCGACCGAAGCCATTGAATTGAAAACCAATGAAATAAAAGTAGCCAACGATCCTTTTGATCTTATTGATGCCAGTATCAGCGGTGATTCCCTAATGCTTTCTGTGAGATATGGAGGTGGATGCAGCGAACACGTTTTTGCTCTGGACGCCGGCCCTATGCTGAAGAGCCTTCCACCCAAGCAACTTATTTCCCTCTCACATAATGCAAACGGAGACAATTGTCGTGCCTTGATCCAAAAAACGATTGGGTTTGATTTGTCTTCTTTTCAGGGAAGCCCTCGAGGCATTACCATCATCGTTTTGGATGGAACGGAATTGGTTTATGAATACCACTGAGCCAAGGCTGAATCGGAACAGGCATGCATTCTACCCTGATCGTTCTCCTTTCTAGTTATACCATTGCCATTGCATTATGGATTGCGCATGAGATGTATCTCATGAATGGCGTAGTGAAAATGGCAGAGAACGGCGGGAATCCAAAGTCCGAAAAGAAAACAGTCGTAACCACTGAGCTGCGACCGCAAGTGAGTGTGGTTGTCTGCATTCGCGACGGACAGGTCCATCTTATGAACTTACTTGAAGCACTGGAACAGCAGAAATTTGAGCGCGATTGGGAGGTGATCATGGTGGATGACGGCTCCACTGACGATACGTGGCAGTTGTTGATTGACTATCAAAAGAGCCGCAGCGGAGCTTTTGCACTCAAAATCTTTCAACTCAAGAATACACGAAGCGGAAAAAAGCAAGCGCTTCAATTTGCAATTGACCAAGCATCGGGAAGTGCATTGATTTTCACAGATGTCGATTGTGTCCCTTCCAGTGATATCTGGCTGCATCGGCTTGCTGAGCCGCTCGATCAGGGTCAGGATCTGGTTCTTGGGGTGAGCTTGCCACTACTGGATCGATCTCCGGGTTTTGTGGGGGCAATCCAGGCTTGGGATGCGTTGCGCATCGTTCGCAGTTACATTGGATGGGCGGAAAAAGGGCGACCGTACATGGGAGTTGGAAGGAACATGGCCATGCGTGCAGAAATCCATCCGGGATTTGAGGCGAACGCTGATTTGGCATCTGGAGATGATGACCTTGCCATTCAACGCCTGCTTGCCACTGAATCTGTTGCAACTTTTAGCTTAATTGGTCGCGAGAGTCAAGTCGATTCAGTACTTCCCAAGACCCCACAGGGTTGGTACCGTCAAAAACAAAGGCATTGGACGACTGCACCGCGCTACAGCATGAGTGATCGTCTGCGACTCATTTTTCCTCAGGCGTTGAGCTTGATTTGTCTTGTGCTCGGAATCACAGCACTTGTCAAAGGGCTTCATGATGGGGTTTTGCACATTGCCTTATGGATAGTAGGTCTTGGAATGGGGTTAGCTTGGCTAGTTGCAGGCCTTACCTTTCGATCAATCGCTAAGGCGTGCCAAACCCCTGATCGCTGGTTACATTACGGTTGGTTGCAACCGCTTGGAACTGGTTGGATGTGGATGATGGCCATCACGATGGCAATTGTCCCTTCCAAGCGTCATTGGTAGGTGCTTAAGGCGACTCACCAATCGTTTGACCGACCATTTCGTACCCATGGATGTGAACCCGAATTTGTCCGACAAAGCCCGCTATGATTATGCCCTCGTTTTGCGAGCTACCAAGGAAAATGATGAAAAAGCATATGCAGAGTTGATGCAGCGATACCGCGATTCAATTTTTCATTTGATCAATAAAATGGTTTTCAGCTCTGACGATGCGGACGATCTGACTATGGAAACCTTCAGCAAAGCTTTTCAGCGGTTGGAGCAATACACGCCGGCATATGCGTTTTCAACTTGGTTGTTCAAGATTGGTTCGAACCATACGATTGATTTCATTCGAAAAAAGCGAATAAAGGCCTTGTCTTTAGACCAAGGATTCAGAAATGAAGATGGCGATTCAATGGAAATCCATGTCGCAGATGATGGTTTAGATCCATTTGAGTCGCTCGAAAAAAAGGAGAGAAAAGAGCGTATGCATGATGTTGTGAGTGAATTGAAGCCGAAGTACCGAAGATTGGTTGAAATGCGTTATTTCGAAGAGAAGAGTTACGATGAAATATCAGAAGAACTGGGACTTCCATTGGGTACAGTAAAGGCGCAATTGTTTCGTGCTCGTGATATGTTGGAACGCGTTCTTGGTAGCGTTCGGGAGACCATTTGATGATTGATTTCAACACGTCTGTCCCTGATTTATCGAAGGTAGCTGCTGATCAACTTAATCAACTGCGGCCATTGTATGAAGAGTGGAACGCGGCCATCAATGTAATCTCTCGAAAAGACATGGATGCTTTCGAAGAGCGACATGTCTTGCACAGCTTGGCCATTTTTAAAACCATGCGTTTCTCGCCGGGTAGTCGCGTTTTAGATGTGGGCACGGGAGGAGGTTTTCCGGGAATCCCACTTGCGATTGTTTGTCCCAATGTCGATTTCGTTCTCTGCGATAGTATCGGAAAGAAAATGAAGGTGGTTCGAGCGATTGTAAAGGAACTCGGCCTCAAAAATGTTTCGGTACATCACGGAAGAGCAGAAGATATCTCGGGTCGCTTCGACTTTGTTGTTAGCCGCGCGGTCACTCGAATGGATCGTTTTCTCCCTTGGGTGCTGAATAAGATGGAAGGGAGGTCATTGAATCCATGGCCGAATGGAGTACTGGCTCTAAAAGGTGGAGACTTGAAAGAGGAAATGGCTGAGGTCAAACAAACCACTGAAATCATTCCGATATCGCAATGGTTTGATTCTCCTTTTTTTGAGACCAAATCAGTGGTCTATGTGAAGTTAAAGTAATTTGCTCTTTGGCCTTTTTTTCTTTCCTGATGGGGCTAAAAAGGCGTTAAAAGAAGAAGAGGAACTCCTTCGAGTCCCTCTTCATAACCTGCAAGAAATTGAAACCAACACAGTATTCTCAGACCGTGTCTGCCTTTTAGACGATGCAATTGAGTGAGGGTTGCCTTGCGAGTTCCTATTTATTTCAGCCAGCAACAAAACGGTATCCCACACCGCGCACGGAAGTGAAGTGTTTGGGCTTTTTGGGGTCCACTTCAAAATACTTTCGGAATGCCACAATGAAGTTGTCAATCGTGCGGGTTTTTGGAAACGCCGAATACCCCCAAACGATCTTAAGGATTTCTTCACGGCTAACAACCTGATTCGTGCGGGAGATGAGAAGCCGAAGCAGGCTGGCCTCGCGTTTTGTAATGCTCGCCACCGTTCCCTCGCGCGTAGTAATTTCGTAGCCGTCAAAATCGATCCGGCAACCTTCTCCAAAAGTGCAAATCGATTCCATAACTTCCCATGAGGGCTGCGTTGTGCGAATCAATCTTTTTACCCGCAACAGGAGTTCTTCCAAATGGAAAGGCTTACCAAGGTAATCATCGCCACCCGCCTTGAGCCCCTCCACTCGATCGACCCCTTCATTTTTGGCAGTTAGAAAAAGAACAGGCAGATCTGATCCCTCCACCCGAAGAGCCTGGCAAACTTCCAGTCCGTCCATTTTGGGCATCATGACATCAAGCACAGCAGCATCGAGGTAGTGTTCCTTTGCCATCTGCAGTGCCTCTTCGCCATTCTCAGCCTCTATGACAAACCAGCCCTCTCGCTCGAAGTTGAGTTTGACGGTCCGGCGAAGGGTCAGGTCATCTTCGGCCAGTAGGATGCGTGGTTGAGGTTGAGATGAATTGTGCATGGTGTAAATTTCGGACGAAATTGTTTCAATGGAGATGGAAAAACTGAATGAAGTACCAACAATTGCCGATGCCATTGGTTTAGAAGTGCTCACTGTTGAACCAGAGCGGGTGACAGGGAGGATGCCTGTTGATGCTCGAACACATCAGCCGTATGGCTTGCTTCATGGCGGAGCGAGTGTTGTGTTGGCAGAGACGTTGGGCTCGGTGGGTTCGCATTTTTTGGTAAAAGATCAAGGCAAAGCAGCGGTGGGTGTAGAAGTCAACGCAAACCACGTTCGAGGCGTCCGATCGGGATGGGTCTATGGTGAAGCGATTTTGGTTCACCGAGGAGGGAAGATGCATGTTTGGACCATCGACATTAAGGATGAACAAGAAAGGCTGGTATGCACCAGTCGGCTCACGGTCATGATCATTGCTCAACCGAAAAAAAGCGACTCAGCGACTGCGGAGTGAACGGCATGAAAAACAATGCTCGACCTTTTCAGCTTTGGTGGAAGATGCCGGGATCTGGAATTGATGAAATCTGGACACTTGATGCTGATGACGTCGGTGCCACGGTGTTTCATTTTTCTCCATTTGACCGCTCTCAAAATGCACCTTCTCTGCAATTAAGAGGGACCAAACGACCAGCCGCAGCGCCTGAGAGTGGGACAATAAAACTGCATTCTTCACCTGAAAAGAGCGGTGCAAACAGGCATGTGCACATGCAAGCGGTTGATGCGGCGTTGAAATCCATTGAGCGTGGAGACTTGGATAAAGTGGTCCTTAGTCGCTCCGAATTTTGGGAAACGGACATTGATCCAGAGTCGTTATTTCGCTCAAAATGCCAAATCTATCCGGATTCCTTGGTCTATCTTTTTGCTCATTCCGCCTCCGGTGTGTGGCTTGGCGCTTCGCCCGAATTGTTGCTGAGACGTTCCAGTAATCGTTTTGAAACAGTCTCACTTGCAGGTACAAAATCGGATTTGTCTGCACAGTGGACAGAAAAGGAATACCGTGAACAGGAAATGGTGACCGATTTCATCACCGAACGATTGAAGTCGGCTGGTGCCCGAAATGTCTTCCATCAAGTCCCCAAAGACCGGGCGTATGGAGGTATAAAGCACTTGGAATCTCAGATTGAATTTTCATCAAATGATCATGAAATGACATGGTTGAATGAGTTGCATCCGACTCCCGCGGTCGGCGGAGAGCCTCGAGAAGAGGCCTTGAGATTCATTGCGAAATACGAAAGACAACCACGGGGATACTACACCGGGTTTTTAGGCTGGAGCGAAAAAGAAGAGGCGAGCTATTTTGTGAACTTGAGGTGCATGCAGTGTTTTGCAGATGGGTTTCGCTTGTTCGCAGGCGGAGGAATAGTCAGCGGATCTGATGCGAACGAAGAATGGGAGGAGACCCGAGTCAAAATTGATACGATTCGCAGCAAGTTGAATCGCTAGCCGTTCGAATCAGCCTTATTTTTGTCTTATGATTACGACCGACCACCCGGCAGCGCATTGGCTCCTTGCCACGTGGAAATCCCTGGGATTGAAGAATGTCGTCATTTCCCCCGGTTCTCGAAGTGCACCACTGGTATTGGCAGCGCGTAGCTTGGGCTTAAAAATGACGGTAGCGCTGGACGAACGCAGCGCAGCGCATGTTGCTTTGGGAATGGCGTTGAAGTCTGGCTTGCCGTGTTGCGCAATTACAACATCAGGTACGGCTGCTCTCAATCATGGACCAGCAATGGCTGAAGCCTTTTACATGGGTGTGCCCTTGATCAGCCTTACGGCCGATCGACCCGCAGCCAAGAGAAATGCAGGGCCCGGACAGATGGTGGTGCAAACGGATGCTTTTAATGATCACGCCATTTGTTCGATGGAACTCGACGAATTGGTGATGTCCTCTGCAGAAATTAGAGGTGCTGCTTCAGAATCATGGCTCCAAGCCCAGCGAGGTCCCGTGCACATCAATGTGCCATTTGAAGAGCCGCTTTATGGGATGTGTGATTTGGAAGCCGCCGGAATGCCAAATCCTCCTCAGATTGCGGGTAATTCTGAGGTTTCCGTTTTGGAAGAAGCGCCGATTATTCCAGATGATTTGGTTGATTTGCTCAGTTGCCACGATCCAAAGGTGCTCGTCATGCTCGGAGCAATACCCGAATTTCTGTGCGCCTCATCGGGTTTTGAACAGTTGAACGAACGCGCGGCTGTTTTTGCCGACGCATTTGGGTCAATACGAGGAGCGAATGCGGAGCCAAGCGCCATGAGCATAATGCTTGGTTTGGATGAGGCGGAAATGAATGCATTGAGGCCAGACGTCATCATCACATTTGGTCTTCCTCCAATGGACAAAAAATGGAGGGAAAAATTGACGAGTTGGGAGGTGCCCCATTGGCACGTGGGTCCCGAAATTCATGATTGGGATATGTTTGGCTCAAAGGCTGGTGCATGGCAAATCTCTGCTGCAGATGGGATCCAGCAATTGGTGGATGCCTTGCCCGGGTTCAATGCGTACGCTGGGCAGTGGAATGTTCAATCTGACCGAGCGGCTGCATCTCTTGTCAAAGTCGCTTCTGATTGGCCAAACCAATGGACCGACTGGCACATCTATCAGCGTTTGTCGCATGTGCTCGATGCTAAATCGTCAGTTCATTTTGCGAATTCGACCTCTGCTCGATACGCACAATGGTTTAACTGGGGAAGACGCGCGCTTCACGCGAACCGCGGCGTGGCTGGGATCGATGGTTGTCTCAGTACCGCAGTGGGTGATGCTCTGGCCAACCCCAATCGTCCTGTGGTTCTATTGACGGGTGATACTGCGTGGCTGTATGACAAAAATGGTTTGGCTGTTCGTCCGATTCCAAACAACATCAAAATCATCGTGATCAACAATGGTGGGGGAAATATTTTTCGCTGGATCGGTGGCCCAAAAGAGGAGGTCGTGCTCGAAAACTATTTCGAATCTCCTTTTGCAGAATCCATGGAAGGGAGTGCCTTGCAGTTAGGAATTGCTTATTCATCTGCTGAGAATTGGCCGCAATTTGACGAATCATTTGATCTGTGGTACAACAACGCTGGGCCATCTTTGTTAGAAATCAGAACGAGTGGTCAAGAGGCCGCGCACTTCTACGATGCATTGAAAAGCTGCCTGAACCGAAATGAACACGATTGACGAAAAAATTGAATCAAAAGAACATGTCACAAAGAAGTTGGGAGACCATTAAAGAATACGAGGACATTCGTTTTGAGCTGTGCGATCAGGTGGCGAAGATCACCATCAATCGACCGGAAGTGTACAACGCATTCCGGCCTGAGACCAACATGGAGATGTTGGATGCGATGCACATTTGTCGGGAACGCACTGACATTGGTGTAGTCGTCTTGACCGGCGAAGGAGACAAAGCCTTTTGCAGCGGTGGCGATCAAAATGTCAAAGGAGTTGGAGGATACATCGGGGGGGATGGAGTGCCGCGCTTAAATGTCTTGGACCTGCACAAAGAAATTCGCTCTTTGCCCAAGCCAGTGATTGCCATGGTCAACGGATATGCGATTGGTGGAGGCCATGTGTTGCATGTAGTTTGTGACTTGACCATCGCCTCTGAAAATGCCATTTTTGGTCAAACGGGTCCCAAAGTTGGAAGTTTTGACGCTGGATTTGGCTCGAGTTATCTCGCCCGTCACGTCGGCCAGAAAAAAGCCCGAGAGATTTGGTTCTTGTGCGAACAATATTCTGCAGCTGAAGCGGAGCAAATGGGCATGGTCAACACGGTTGTTCCACTTGCTGAACTCGAGAATACGACCATGATGTGGTGCGCAACGATCTTGAAGCGGTCGCCACTTGCATTGCGAATGATCAAGCGAGGGTTGAACGCCGAGTTGGATGGGCAGCGGGGCTTGATGGAATTTGCAGGTGATGCAACTTTGATGTACTATCTCATGGAGGAGGCACAAGAAGGGAAAAATGCATTTCTCGAGAAGCGCGATCCAGACTTCCAGAAGTTCCCCAAATTCCCCTGATTGAGGTCATGGCCGTAAAAGATTGGATTCAGGCATCGCGTATACGCACCCTGCCGCTAGCCGCTTCGTGCGTTCTGGTTGGAGCAGCGATTAGTTTTCCGGTGACCCGAGGATCCGAACTCCTGATTGGCCAGTTTTGGCCCGTTTTCACCGCCATTTTAATGACGGTGGTTTTGTTGCAAATCCTTTCCAATTGGGCCAACGATTGGGGCGATTTTGAGAATGGCGCTGACGATGAGAGCAGGCAAGATCGCGCCGTTGCTTCGGGACGAATCAGTCCGTCCAAAATGAAAAGAGCTGTGCTAGTCTTGGCCATTGTTGCTTTTGTTTGTGGGCTGTTCGCTCTCTTTCTGTCCTTCTTTGTGGCGGGTCATTTGTTACCAGTGTTGCTCTTGTTAGCATTGGGAGTTGCTTCCATAGTAGCAGCCTTGCGGTATACGGCAGGCAGCAGTCCATATGGTTACAAAGGTTTCGGTGACATCATGGTGTTTTTATTCTTTGGTTGGATTGGAGTAGGAGGAACAGCGGTGTTGCTTTCACATTCGTGGGATTTACAGTGGCTATTCCCCGCTACTTGGTGCGGCGCGATGTGCGTTGCTGTGCTGAATTTGAACAACATGAGAGATCATGTTTCCGATGCGAAAGCCGGAAAGCAAACCCTTGTTGTGCGCATGGGCTTTGAACGGTCGAAGCGCTATCATTTCTCTTTATTTGCACTTGGCTGGTTATCGTGGTGGGTTTACGCTTTGATTTTGGATGCAGGCGAATGGCGTGGTATGGGTTGGATTGGTGTGTTGAATGCTGTGCATCTCATGCATGCTTTTAGAGTTTTTAAAGTGCAAAATCCCGCCGACCTTGATCCGGAATTGAAGCGTGTGGCATTGTCGTCAGCAGTCGCGGCATTCTTTTTATTGCTTGCTCAAACAGGATTAGTAGCATCATGAAAAAAGCGGAGCTTGATGTGCATTGGGTTTGTTTTGAAATGCGATTCAAGAAACCTGCTCAGACCTCACGTGGTGCCTTGTTGAGCAAACCGTCATGGTTGATTCGCGTTCGTGACGCGGAAGGCCGAACGGGTTGGGGAGAATGCAGCTTGATTCCCGGCTTGAGCCGGGATGATTCATCGGCAATCGAGTTCCAATTGCAACGGATACGACGGCATCGAACAATAACACTGGACCTCATACCGAAAGAGTTGCCGGCACTCCATTTTGCTCTTGAAACCGCGATTGCGGATTTGCATTCGAAAGACGATTTCGCTCCAACCCCAGGCAGTTTTTCAAGGGGCTTGTCTCGAATAGAAATCAATGGATTGATTTGGATGGACAGTCCTGAAGGACTGATTGCTCAGGCAGAATCATTACTGAAATCTGGGTTTAGCACTCTCAAAGCCAAGGTTGGAGCCCTGCCTTTTGACCAAGAAATTGAGTGGATTCAAGCCATTCGTGAACTTGCTCCGGGCGTTGTTTTCAGGGTGGACGCTAATGGGGCTTTTTCCAAGCCTGAGAAGGGTTGGACGCCACTGCAAAAATTGGAGGCTCTTGCGAAGCTTGACTTGCATAGCATTGAGCAACCATTGATTCCAGATGATCGAACCGGATTGGCGAATCTTTGCGCCTCGAGCCCTCTTCCCATTGCATTGGATGAATCATTGATTGGAGTTCCTCGCGCAGAACGCGGTGCATTGCTTGATGCTGTTGGACCAGCATTTTTGGTGTTGAAGCCGAGTTTGCTGGGAGGACTCTCCGCATCGCAGGAATGGATTGAAGAAGCTGAAAAACGAGGAATCCAATGGTGGGTCACGTCTGCCTTGGAAACGAATTTGGGGTTAAATGCAATTGCTCAATGGACAGCCAATGGTGTTCAGTCTGGTCATGCTTTGTTACCGCAAGGACTGGGTACGGGGGGCTTATTTGTAAACAACGTTCCGAGTCCATTGCGGGTTAGCGAAGGTTATCTATCCGCAGATGGCCCGCATCAATGGCAAGAACCAGAGTTGCGCCCGGAAGGTTTGGATCGTAACGTTAGAATCCGCTCATGAATCCACGCATTCATATGGCAGGCAGGTGGTGGCCTCTCCAAAAGGAACAGCTTGACCTGATGAAAGTAGCTTGTGAAGAAGACTGGGAGCTCGAAGTTGTTCAGGTTCTATCTGATTGGTGGTCAGATTGTGATGAAATGGTCTCCAAGACATCTGGATCCACGGGAACGCCAAAACTCATTGCGCATCAAAAAAAGGCGATGGTTCAAAGTGCATTGCGCACGATTCGTTGGTTCGATGTTTCGGAAGACACTGTTGCATGTTTGGTGATGCCGGCCGCATTTATAGGCGGAAAGATGATGCTGATCCGAGCGATTGTGGGCGGATGGAGCCTGTACGTTCAACGACCATCTAGATTGCCTTCGGTAAAACTACCCTGCGATTTTGTGGCTATGACTGTTGCTCAAGCCAAGGAGCTGATCCGCAAGAGTTCGGAATCCTGGAGTCAACTCAGAACGGTACTTCTCGGAGGAAGTCCAGTGGAGCCTCATTGGATTCAAAAAATGCCATCCGGGCCAGTAGTATTCGAATCTTTTGGGATGACAGAGACCATTAGCCATTTTGCAATTAGAAGATTGAAACCGAATTGGGAAGAATTCTTTCAATGCGTAGAGGGGTTCGAAGTGTGCTCAGATGCAGATGATTTGTTGGAAGTGCTTTTCGCGGATGGGACTTGCCTCAAAACCACAGATGTCGTTAAGGTGCAGAGCCGCACTTCATTTCAATGGTTGGGGCGCAAGGACGAGGTGATCAATTCAGGTGGCATTAAGATCCATCCGGAACAAGTTGAAAAAGAAATGGCACATTTGATTCAGGAGCCATTCAAGGCTTATGGTGAGCCTCACGATACGTGGGGCTCGCAGCTTGTTTTGCGCATTCACGCCACACATCCACCAGCCAACGCCGTGCAGCTTGAGCGTCAATGGATTGATTGGGCAAAACAAAACTTATCGGCCAATCATGCGCCCAAACGAATTGAGTGGAAAACATTGCATCAAACCGCCTCTGGAAAGTGGCTGAGACCCTGAATCGTACTAATTTTAAGCCTATGAAGGATGTGAAGAATCAGGAATTGCCAATTTTGGTTTTCGCGACGCACAACGCAAACAAAGCCTTGGAAGTTCAGCACATGCTTGGGGATGCTTATCGCATCAAGAGTCTCTCGGACATCGGTTGTCATGAGGAGATTGCAGAGACCGCATCCACGTTGAAGGGAAATGCATTGATCAAGGCACGGCATGTTTATGACAACTACGGAATGGACTGCTTTGCTGACGATACTGGATTGGAGGTCGATGCTTTGGAAGGTGCGCCGGGTGTCCGAACAGCTCGGTATGCTGGTGAAGAGGCAAATGCTCAGTTGAATATGAAAAAATTGCTAGAAGCTCTTTCCGGAGTGAATCTCGAAGCACGTTCGGCGCGGTTTAGAACAGTGATTTGCATGGTACGGGGTGGCGAGGTTCAATATGTTGAGGGTGTTTGTGAAGGACACATCGCTTTGGAACCAATTGGTGTCAAAGGGTTTGGGTACGACCCGGTGTTTTGTCCAGAAGGAGAAAGAATCACCTTTGCTGAAATTTCAGCAGTGGCCAAAAATGAAATAAGCCACCGTGGAAAGGCAATCCGATCTATGGTGAGGGAATTGTTGGCAAAGTCCTAAGCAATGGCTTTTTGACTTGAAAAGTTGTTGCATATTTGTCACTGAAAAGGGATAACGCATGAATTACCTCGATTTCGAAGAACCGATTCTTCAGTTGCGCGAGCAACTTACCCAGGCTCAAGAGCTTCAACAAACGAGTGATGTTGATATGGCTAACTTGGTCGAAGACCTCGAATCGAAAATAAGGGAGGTGACCGCCAATATTTATTCGGCATTAACACCTTGGCAACGGGTTCAAGTGAGCCGTCACCCGGATCGACCCTACACGCTGAACTACATTGAAGCCATTACAGATGGGCAATTCATGGAATTGCATGGGGATCGAACGGTCAAAGACGACAAGGCAATGGTCGGTGGTTTCGGATTCATTGACGATCAAAGCGTCATGTTCATCGGGCAGCAAAAGGGAGTGAACACCAAAATGCGCCAATTCCGGAATTTTGGAATGGCTAATCCTGAAGGCTACCGCAAGGCTCTGCGGTTGATGAAGTTGGCTGAGAAGTTCAATCGTCCGATTGTGACCCTCATCGACACCCCCGGTGCTTATCCTGGATTGGAAGCAGAAGAGCGTGGTCAGGGTGAAGCGATTGCTCGTAATCTCATCGAGATGTGCCAACTTAAGGTGCCGGTGATTTGCATCGTCATTGGTGAAGGTGCTTCGGGAGGAGCATTGGGCATAGGCATCGGAGACCGGGTATTGATGCTAGAAAACACCTGGTACAGCGTGATCAGCCCAGAATCTTGCTCCTCTATTTTATGGAGAAATTGGGAGCATAAAATGGAGGCTGCGGAGGCTCTAAATTTGACCAGTGAAAACATGCAGTCATTGGGCCTCGTGGATGGCATAATTCCAGAGCCCTTGGGTGGAGCACACGCGGATCCTGAGGCAATGTATAAGCAAGTAAAAAAGGAAATTAAGAAGCACCTTTCGAAGTTGATTCCCATGCATGCAGACAAGCGTGTTGAACGCCGAATTAGGAAGTTCGCATCAATGGGGGTGGTCAATAGCTGAAGGTTTCATCGTATTGCGTAGTTTTGTCCTGAATTTGAGATTCACAACATATAGAATGAAGAGTAAACTTTACACCTGGAAGTTGCCTGTAGCGGCAGTATTGACTTCTTTGATTTTCTTTGCAGGCTGCGCTGGATTGGGCAGTATGGATAAAGAGAAAGAGGCTTTGGGCCTCGAAGCCTCACCCGAACCACTCATTTTGCGTGGTGACGTGGTGGAATTAAAAATCGACGGAAAATTTCCGCCCAAGTACTTCGCCAAGAAAGTCAGTGTCGAGGCTACTCCAGTTTTATCCTGGGAAGGAGGGAGTGCATCCTTCGATACTCAGGGTTTTCAGGGAGAAGATGCAGCGGGAAATTACAAGGTCATTCCTTTTGAGAATGGAAAGTCGTTTTCTTACGAAGCTTCGATCCCTTTCGACCCTGCGATGGAAGACGCCGGCGAGCTCGCCGTGCGGATCTCTGGCACAAAAGGCAGCAAGACTGTTGATTTTGATCCAATTGTGATCGGAGCAGGAGTAATCACTACACCGCTGATGGTACAATCAGATGATCGTTTCATCCTGGTCAAGGATAATTTCAAACGTGTCCTTAGCTTCAATGAAGAGGCTACAGTGAACTACATGAAGAGCTCTTCAACAGTGCGTTCCAGTGAATTGAGAGATGACGATTGGAAAGCCTTGCGCGCATTGATTGCTCTCGCCAACGAAGCGGATAGCGTTGTTTTGACTGGAGCTTCGATTGAAGCATACGCATCACCCGAAGGAGAAATCACTTTGAATGAAGATTTGGCTGCCGAACGAGCATCTTCTGCTGCTGGTGCTTTGACCCGTGAAATGAAGCGTCGGAAAATGACGGCTGATGAGGCATTTTTCACCTTGGTACCGAAGGGAGAGGACTGGAGCGGGTTCAAGAGCCTGATGCAGGCTTCTTCCATTGATGATAAGAATTTAATTCTCCGAGTTTTGGAGATGTATTCTGACAAGAACAAGCGCGAGGAAGAGATTCGCAACATTGCGAAGACGTACAGGGAAATCGAAAAAGATATTCTCCCTCAGTTGCGACGTTCGCAAATGTCCGTTGCTTATGACGTTGAAGGCTATACGGATGAAGAGTTGAAGGAGTTGTGCATGAGCAATCCAGATACGTTGACCGTTGAAGAGTTGCTATTCTCTGCGACTTTGTTCGACGACATGAATGATAAGTTGGTTGTTTACAATTCCACTGCTCGTGTTCATGCAGACGATTTTAGAGGTCATAACAATGCAGGATGGTGTTTGGCTCAGATGGGTCGAATGAACCAAGCGTGGGAGCTTTTCAATGCGGCTCTCGGATTGGAGAGAAACAAAGCCGTTCTGAACAATGTCGCAGCGATCACGCGCAAGGATGGAAACATTGATGATGCGATGGCTTTATTGAATGAAGCGTCTGGAGCGGGTCCTGAGGTTGGATACAACAAAGGCATCATTTTGATTCAAAAGGGTGATTATCCTTCAGCGATTTCAAATATGGGGCGTGAGAGCACCATGAACGTTGCTCTTGCCAAATTGCTCAATGGTGATGCATCAGCAGCGAAGAAGACGTTGGATAATGCAAACGACGAAAGTGCAGCGGCAAGCTATTTGATGGCCATCGCTTGCGCGCGTTTGAAGGATGCAACTGGAGCAAAAAAGTACATGGGTGATGCACTGTCCAAAGACCCAAGTTTGAGTGCCAAAGCAGAGCGCGACTTGGAATTTCGCAATGTGCGATCGGAGATGGGCATGTGAACTAAAAAGAAAATCAATTGAAAAGAGCTCCACGATTGGAGCTCTTTTTTTGTTCCAATGTTGCTATCTACTTTTATTTCATGAATAGAATTTCTTACCCGCTGAACTTCTCATTTTTCTCGATTTTGGTGATGCTTGTCAGTTCTCCAGTATTTTCAGGTGAAGCACACGGCCAAATTTCAGGTGCGGAAGCGGTCGAAGGCTTTTTGTATGATTTGCCCGATGTTCGTTTTGAAGCTTCTGATTTTCAGTGGGACAATGTTAAGGGTGCTTGGAATTTGAAAGTCCGCCAGCCGTTGGATCACGACCATCCTGAAAAAGGCTCTTTTTATCAGCGTGTGTACTTATCGCATCGCTCGGCTGATTTGCCGGTGGTGATGGTCACTGAGGGTTACAGCCGCGGTTTCAACTATCCAAGTGAATTGGCTGAAGCCATGGGCGCGAATCAGATCATTGTCGAGCACCGTTACTATGGGGAAAGTGTCCCTGATTCAATGGACTATGATTATTTGAACATCCGGCAAGCGGCGCACGATTTGCACCGCATTCGGACCATGCTGACTGGGTTGTATTCTGGACCCTGGGTCGCCTCCGGAATCAGTAAAGGAGGACAAACCACGCTTTACTACCGGTATTTTTTCCCTGAGGACGTTGCCGTGAGTGTCCCTTATGTGGCGCCAATCAATCTTTCGCTTGAGGATGAGCGCATTTATGCATTTTTGAAAGATGTTGGAACAGCGAAGTGCCGCAAACAGATTGAGGCAATTCAGCAACGAATTCTTGAAGACTACGACGCTAGTCTGTTGCGGTTGAAATGGCATGCAAAAGGAGCAGAGTATCGATTCGGCTATTTGACGGTTGATGAAGCTTTCGAATACGCCGTGCTGGAATATCCTTTTTCATTTTGGCAGTGGGGAGCGGACTGTGATGAGATTCCTGCTGCAGAGGAATCGCTGGAGGTGATTTTGGATCACTTTTTAGAAGTGAGCGGCATGGGATTTTTCTCTGATGAGGGAATGACGGATTATGCATCACACTATTATCAGTGCGCGGTTGAATTCGGATACTATGGTTACGAAGTGGAGCCATTTGCTGAAAAACTTCGTGCATTGGGACAAGCGGGCAATCCTTCAGCCATCTTTACGCCCGATCATATGGATGTTCAATACGATGGCGGTGAATTGGCCCAAGCGGTCTATGATTGGCTGGAATCGGAAGGAGATGAAATCATTTACATCAATGGTGCGCTAGACACATGGAGCGCTACAGCAATGCCCGTCAACAAAAAGCGAGATGCGCTCTACTATTTTCTGGAGGATCAGAGCCATGGAACCGCTCGCATTCGGAACATGAGCGAGTCGCAGAAGCGAGAGGTGCGATCGACCCTTGAACGTTGGCTAAATCTTGAGCTGACAGGAACGCTGGCCGATTGATTCCGTGCTCATTCCTCAATAAGGGAAGTGCATTTTATGTGCGGCTTCCCAGAGGACGATACCGCCACAGACGCTTACGTTCAAACTTTTTTTGGCGCCGAATTGAGGGATTTCAAGGGTGATGTCACACAAACTTGCGGTCGCGGCTTCAACCCCTCTTACTTCGTTGCCGAAGATGAATGCCCAAGATTCGTGGGGTGCTGGCTTCCAGTCTTGAAGTGAGATGCTGGATTCGGTCTGTTCGATGGCAGCAACCTTAAATCCCTTTTGTCTTAGTGAAGTGATGGCGGCCTGAGCTGATTCGTGTCCGTTCCACGGTACATATTCGGAAGCGCCTAAGGCACTCTTGAGGATATCACGATGGGGAGGATGCGCGGTATAGCCACACAGTTCAACGGATTCGATTCGGAAGGCGTCACCGCTCCTGAAAAAAGCACCTACGTTGAGCCCGGATCGGATGTTTTCCAATATTATTCGGACCGGAAGTTTTTTGGCAGTGGCATATTCCTCTGCAGTGGTCTTGTTTTCAGTCACGTTTTCGATTTTGTTTCAATGAGTTCTTTTAAAGCAAAAAATTCATCACGCAGTCGCGCGGCTTCCATGAAGTCGAGATCCTTGGCCGCTCGCTCCATCCGTCTTTTGGTTTCGTCTGCTGTCTTTTGAAGGGCTTCGATTGGCATGGATTGCCAGACGGGATCAGTGAAGTTTTTTGTAGCATTTGGATCCTGCTCAGCCACCAGATGACGAGGTCTGTCATCCAATTCTTTGCTCTGTTCGAAAATGGTTTTCTTTTGCTTCTTGATTTGCTCAGGTTCGATGCCATGCTCTTCGTTGAACGCTTTCTGCTTTTCCCTTCGACGCTCGGTTTCTTCGATTGTACGGTTCATGGATTCCGTTATTTTATCGGCATACATGATGACTCTTCCTTCGATATTTCGAGCAGCGCGACCAGCTGTTTGAGTCAATGATCGATCGGATCGCAGGAAACCTTCTTTATCTGCGTCCATGATGGCGACGAGGGATACTTCGGGAATGTCCAACCCTTCTCGAAGGAGGTTGACTCCAACGAGGACATCAAAAACACCATCGCGCAGTTCACGGATGATTTCGACCCGGTCAAGGGTTTTGACATCGCTGTGGATGTAACGAGCTGGAATGCTGAGGCGATCAAGGTATTTGGTGAGTTCTTCTGCCATTCGTTTGGTCAGCGTCGTGACGAGTATGCGATTTCCTTGTTCAATGGTGATTCGGATTTCGCCAATGAGATCATCCACTTGGTGTTCGCACGGGCGCACTTCAATGGGAGGGTCCAACAAACCAGTCGGTCGAATCACCTGTTCGACAATGATTCCCTCGGACCTCTCCAGTTCAAGGTCAGCTGGAGTTGCTGAAACGTATAGGATCTGTTGGGTGATGTCATCAAATTCTTCTGATTGCAGCGGCCTATTGTCCATAGCTGATGGCAGGCGGAATCCATAATCCACCAGGTTGATTTTACGGGATCGGTCACCCCCATACATCGCGCCAACTTGAGGCACGGTTACGTGACTTTCGTCTACAACAAGCAAGAAGTCATCTGCAAAGTAATCGAGAAGGCAAAAAGGTCGTTCCCCTGGCTTGCGGCGATCGAAATACCGGCTGTAATTTTCAATTCCATTGCAGAACCCGATTTCCTTGATCATCTCCAGATCGTAGAGGGTACGCTCCTCCAAGCGCTTTGCTTCGAGGTATTTTGCTTGCTCTTTAAAAAAGGTTTTTTGTTTTTCGAGATCCTGCTGAATTTCCCACACGGCTTGGTCGGTGGTCGACTTACTGGCGACGAACAAGTTGGCGGGATAGATTATGATATCATCAAAGGTGATGAGGCTTTCTCCCGTTTCAGGATTGATGGTTTCGAGTCGCTCGATTTCGTCACCCCAAAATTGAATGCGCAAAGCATGGTCAGCATAAGCTAAGAACACATCGACCGTGTCACCTTGCACTCGGAAAGTACCTCGTTTGAATTCCGCACGCGTGCGACTGTAGAGTCCACTGACCAGGGTGTGCAAAAATGCGTTTCGCCCCCATTTCTGTCCCACTTTCAAAGGGATGACACTCTTGTGAAATTCTACCGGATTTCCGATTCCATAGATGCAGCTAATGGAGGCCACAACAATGACGTCTCGTCTTCCACTCAACAGGGAAGATGTCGTGCTCAGCCGAAGTTTCTCAATCTCTTCGTTAATGGCGAGATCCTTCTCTATGTATGTGTTGGTTGTTGCGATGTATGCTTCAGGTTGGTAATAGTCGTAATAGCTTACGAAATACTCAACAAGATTATCGGGAAAGAACTCTTTGAATTCGCTGTAAAGCTGAGCGGCCAGCGTTTTATTGTGGCTCAGTACGAGGGTAGGTCGTTGGGTTTGTGCGACGACATTGGCCACAGTGAACGTTTTGCCTGACCCTGTGACGCCCAGCAGTGTTTGATGCTTGGTTCCGTTTTCGACACCTTCCACGAGTTGTTTTATGGCTTGTGGTTGATCCCCTGCAGGCTTGTAATCGCTTTGTAGATTGAATTCCATGACGTTTGGAAGTGAAAGTTACGAGGAGGTTGGGGTAGTTTCCTCACGGAGATCAAGCAATTTAGTCGGCAACAAAAAAGCCAGACCTTCAGGTCTGGCTTTTTCAATTCTTGTGGCCTCAAATCAATCGGCAACCACTTCAAAATTGATGGTTACTTGAACTTCTTTGTGCAGCTTCACGTTTGCTTCGTATGAACCGAGCTCTTTGATGCTGTCGTTCGCAATGGTAATGTTTTTGCGCTCGATGCTGATTCCACCTGCCTGAATTGCTTCGGCAATCTGGATTGAGTTGACCGAACCAAAGATTTTTCCACTTTCTCCGGCTTTGGCGCCGATTTTGATGGAAAGTCCTTCCAATTTGGTTTGCAACTTTTTCGCTTCCTCCAAAGCCTTGACTGCTTTGTGCGATTGTTGCTTGATCACTTCCGCAACGACTTTCTTCGCTGAAGGGGTTGCAGCAACTGCCATTCCCTGAGGAATGAGGAAATTGCGAGCAAATCCTGCTTTGACGTCTACGGTGTCGTTTTTGCTGCCGAGACGATCAACGTCTTGTGTCAAAATGATTTCCATAATCGTCTATCTTATCGGAGGTTATCCGCCACATAAGGCATAAGAGCCAGGTGACGGGCTTTTTTGATTGCCTGTCCTACTTTTCGCTGGTACTTCAGGGAAGTTCCAGTCAAGCGACGAGGTAAAATTTTTCCCTGCTCATTGCAAAGCATCAAAAGGAAGTCAGCGTCTTTGTAGTCGATGTACTTAATGCCCTTCTTTTTGAAGCGACAGTACTTCTCCTTCTGAGTGTCAATGCTGATGGGATTCAGGTAACGTACGTTCTTATCCGCCATGGTATTGTACTTTAAAAGTTAGGCCTCTTCGGTAGTTTCAGGGGCAGCCTTTGGTGCCTCTTTGGATTTGTTTCTACGCTTTTCAGCATATTCAACGTGAAATTTGTCCATGCGAGTGGACAAGAAGCGAATGATTCGCTCATCTCTCCGGAACTCAGTTTCGAAGGGCAGGATTACGGATGCGTCGGCTTCAAATTCCAAAAGCTGGTAAAAACCAGTTGATTTTTTTTGAATTGGGTAAGCCAATTTTCGCAATCCCCAAGACTCCTCATGAACAACCTTTGCGTTGTTTTCTTTGAGGAAAGCCTTGTACTTCTCTACTGTTTCCGCCACCTGGTCTACAGATAGCACGGGAGTCATAATGAAAACAGTTTCGTATCGGTTCATTTAGAACGGGTTTTGTTAAACGGGGTGCAAAATTAGGGTTTAACAGGTTAACATCCAAGGGTTTTTGCATCGTGGGTAACCTGTTCATAAAGGAGTTTGGGCTTCGAGCCGAATCATTGCGATATTCGCCTTCGATTATGGAACAAAATCCTGCCTCTTCCTATACCGTCAGTGCGCGCAAATATCGTCCTCAAAATTGGGATGCAGTTGTCGGTCAAGATGGAATTACGCGAACGCTTAAGCAGGCCATTGAGCAGGAGCAAATGGCACAGGCGTATTTGTTTTGTGGGCCTCGTGGCGTAGGCAAGACAACTTCGGCAAGAATCTTTGCCAGAGCAATCAATGAGTTTGAGGCGAGCGAGGAAGAGGATTATGCTTTTAACGTTTTTGAATTAGACGCAGCTTCGAACAATAAGGTCGAGGACATCAGATCAATTGTCGATCAAGTTCGTATCCCTCCTCAACGTGGTAAATACAAAGTTTACATCATCGATGAGGTGCACATGCTCTCGCAAGCGGCTTTCAATGCATTCCTAAAAACATTGGAGGAGCCGCCGCCTCATGCCGTATTTGTGTTGGCTACTACGGAGAAACACAAGATTTTACCGACCATTTTGTCCCGATGTCAAATCTTTGACTTCCATCGCATCACCGTGCCTGACATGGTTCAACACCTGCAAGGGATTTGTGAAAAGGAGGGGGTTGAAGCAGAAGAATCAGCGCTGCACGTGGTGGCAGTAAAGGCAGATGGCGCGCTGCGCGACGCTTTGAGTATTTTTGATCAGCTGGTCGCTTTCGCTGGAAAAAAACTGACATATGATGCGGTTGCAGAGCATCTGCACGTGCTCGACCAGCAAACTTATTTTGACGTGGTGGATGCCGCTCGATCCGGCGCCATTGCCCCGGCTCTGTTGCTGCTCGACGAAATCATTGCTCGTGGTTTTGATCCACACCACTTCATCACCGGTTTGGGAGCTCACTTGAGAAACTTGCTGGTAGCCCGTGATCCATCTACCGTTGCATTGATGGAAGTGACGGACGACGTCAAACAGCAATTCACGAAACAGGCCAGTGAGGTTGATGTGCGCTTTTTGATTCGCTCATTGGACCTTGCCAACGAGGCTGATATTCGATTCAAGGGAAGCAATCATCAGCGTTTGCTCGTAGAGTTGATGCTGATGCAGATGGCGTCCCATGAGGATGCTCAAAAAAAAAAGCCTGAACTGAACCCAATTGTTGCCGGAGCTTGGAAAGATGCAGGATTGCGAGATTCCTCCATAAAAGCAGCAGTACTACAGCCAGCACCTGCGACGGTGAAGGAACAGATTGAAGATGAACCTATTGCTCCACCGGCGTCAACGGCACCGGTGATATCTGCGGCACCGCAAGCTCAAAAAGCACCGAAAGTAAAAGCCATCCATGTCGAGCCTGAGACTCCTTCAGTTGAGGCCGTAGAAATTGCCGTAACGGTCAATGAAACAAACTCAATAAATCAGATGCCGCAAAAGCGGAAAATGAAGCTCACTACCCCGGATACACTTCAAACCATTGCTCCTGCGGTTTCGAAAAAACAGAAAGAGGCATTTCGCACAAAGGAGGTGGATAACGAAGCCATAGAAAAGGCTTGGACTGCATACGCGCAGAGCGTCAAGGAAGCGAATCAGCTCAATTTTTTCTCTACGCTAAAGGCCTCGGCAATCAAACTTGAGGGAAAACAGATTACGATTCAAGTCTTGAACAAACTGCAAGAAGAACAAATTCGTGATGGACTTCTGGCCATCTCCCAATTCATTGCGGATCAGGTTGAGAATGATGAGCTTAAACTTCTCATTCATGTCGTATCATCTGAGCAGAACGAGATCAGTTCGCAATTCATGACGGATCGCGAACGCTACGACGGGATGGTGAAGAAAAACCCCAGGGTTGAGGAATTGCGAAAGCGTTTGGATTTGGATCTCAACGGTTGACTGCAGCTCTCAGAAGCGTGAAATTCAATTCAAAGGATACCGCCTTGTCCGATTATTCAAAACTGATTCCTAGGGGTTTTGTACCCATTTGAGATGTTTTTTCACGCATGCATTGAACGCATTGACTGCAGCAGGTGTTATTGAGCCATGGAAACAGCACGTCAAGCGTCGATTTGGTTGGTTTTATTCTCATGCTTGAGTCTGAATGACCTTACGGCTCAAGGAATCATTCGAGGTCGAATCAATGATGCACAGACGAATGAACCCATCCCATTTGCAAGTGTGGTTGTTCAAGGAGAAACGGTGGGTACAACGACGGATTTTAATGGAAATTATGAGTTGAACTCGGTGTTGCCGGGCCTTCGAAACATTCGAGTCAGTTTTTTAGGTTTTGAGTCCAAAACTGTTTTTGAAATTGAAGTAACACCGTCTCGTCCAGCAGTGGTTAATGTCATGTTGAGCCCATCGACCATTGAAATAGAGGAGGCTGAGGTAGTGGTTTCGCGGCGTGCTAACGCCGCCGAAGCACCGCTCAGTGTGCGCTCTTTGGGGACCAATGAAATCAAACGAAATCCTGGAGGTGGTCGAGACATAAGCCGGGCCATTCGAACCCTGCCTGGCGTTGCCGCAATCCCGAGCTTTCGCAATGACATTGTCATTCGTGGAGGAGCACCCAACGAGAATCGATTCTACATTGATGGAATTGAGATTCCGAACATCAATCACTTCGCAACCCAAGGCGCTAGTGGGGGGCCCGTTGGGATGATCAACGTCGACCTCGTTGAAAACATTGATTTTTATGCAGGAGCATTTCCGGCGGCGCGTGGAAATGCATTGAGTTCTGTCATGGAGTTTAGCTTCAAGGAAGCCCGCAGCGATGAATGGACGGCCAACATGGTCGTTGGGACCAGCGATTTGGGATTGACACTGGAAGGTCCAACAGGTGAGAATAGTTCTTTGATTTTCAGCATGCGCAGGAGCTACTTGCAATTTTTGTTTGAAGCCATTGGTCTGCCGTTTCTTCCGATTTACAACGATTACCAATTCAAGTGGACGGCACGTCCCAATGATCAAAATTCGATTACAGTGATCGGTTTGGGAGCTTTAGATAATTTTGAGTTGAACTTGGCCATTGCTGAGGATACATCGGCGACAAACTATTTGGATCAATTGGCCATTTTAGGAGCGCTGGATATACAAAAGCAATGGAATTATACACAAGGGGTTCGCTGGGATCGCTTCCGTGAAAACGGTAAGTGGAGCTTTGTATTGAGCCGAAACATGCTCAATAACCGGGCTTACAAGCACTTAGATAATGATGAATCTCGACCCACCCTGCGGGATTACCTCTCTCAAGAAATTGAAAACAAGTTCCGAGCAGAGCGCAAGTGGTACGGAGCAAACTCATGGGAAGCGACCTACGGCGTGGCTTATGAATACGTGAAATACAGTAATCGAACGGATGAGTCAAGGTTTGATCCGTCTTCATCTTCAGGAGGATTGATTCCCATTGCCTATTCCACAGATTTGAATGCGCACAAATACGGGATTTTTGCAACAGCCAGCAAGAGGGTGCTAGATGAACGACTATCGCTCGCAGCTGGCTTTCGTCTCGATGGTTCTACACTCGGGGACGGATTGAGAAATCCCCTTGAGCAATTTTCACCCCGTGCTTCAGCCTCATTTGCTTTTGCACCAGGATGGACATGGAATGCCAATGTGGGTCGCTACTTTCAATTGCCGGCCTATACCATCCTTGGATTCGAACAAAACGGAGAACGCGTCAATGCGGGAGAGTCATCGCGCTACTTGCAGAACACGCATTGCGTAACGGGATTGCGATGGGAAGGCGGTGAACGCAACTTTGTGGCCTCGTTGGAGGGCTTCTTGAAAAATTACGATGGTGCACCGATCAGCCGAACGTTGGGTGTGCCGCTGGCGAATCTCGGTGCTGATTTTGGGGTCGTGGGCAATGAGTCAGTGTCATTCACCGGAATTGGCCGATCCTACGGAAGTGAGCTTTTGCTTCAGCAGCGACTTTACAATGGGTTTTACGGGTTGATGGCTTACACCTTTGTCCGCAGTGAGTATGCGGATTCGTCAGGAGGGACTTTTTCAGCATATACTCCGAGCAGTTGGGATAATCGGCACATATTGAGCTTGACAGGTGGAAAGAAGTTTGAAGGAGGTTGGGAGGTTGGGGCGAGGCTGCTGTTCAGCGGAGGACTTCCATACACACCTGTTGATTTGAACTCCTTGAGCATTGAGTCATGGGATAACTACGGACGACCTTTGTTGAATTACAATAATCTAAACACAGAGCGCAACGGTGCATTTCACCAACTTGACATTCGCATCGATAAGAAATGGTTCTTTGAGAACTGGTCGTTGGATGTTTTTCTCGAGATTCAAAATGCGACCGGTGCTGCTGTTCCTCAACCAACCTTCGTCGATGTTGTCCGAGATGAGACAACGGGTGCACCCATCCCCTCCGCGAGCAACCCGGGGTTTTACGATCAGCGCGAGTTGGATCCCAGCACGGGGTCTGTTCTTCCAGCCCTCGGTTTGATCATTGAATTGTGATTCTAACTCCTGTGCTTCCGTTTTATCTTTGAGTCATGCGCGTCGATAAGTTTCTTTGGTGCATTCGGGTGTTCAAAACCCGTTCGTTGGCTTCGGCACAATGCCGAGAAGGCAAGGTCTTTGTGGACGAAAAGGCAGTGAAGCCGGCACAAGAATTGCGAGGTGGTGAGATCATTCGGGTTCGCAAGGGAGCCATTTGCTTTGAATGGCAAGTCAAAGAAATCCCTCGGAGCAGAATGGCGGCATCTTTAGTTGCCAACTTCGCACGGGACATCACACCGGAAGGAGAAAAACGAAAATTGGAGGAAATACGCGCTGCTCAGCGTGATTTGCTCCGTCCAACTGGTCGACCGACGAAGCGCGATCGGCGGGATTGGGAAAAGTGGTTTACATGATCAAGAATTTCAACGTCTCTTTCATTTCCGCAGAGGAAACTCGACCAGTGCGCTTTCGAGTGCTATGGCCTCACAAGCCGAATGCTAACGAATGTGTCATCGACATCGACCACGCTTCAGGGGCACGTCACATCGGTGCTTCTGACGTGGAAGGTCAGCAGGTCGGAGTGTGTTCTTTATTTGACCAACGCAGTGATCGATTTCCGTCGGCGATTCCTTTGACAGATTCCGTGTATCGTTTGCGTGTTATGGGCACAATTCCTGAAGTCCGCGGAGAGGGTGCAGGAGCCGCTATCATCGATTTTGCCTGTGCGTGGTGCAGGCAAACGGGCGTGGAATGGTTGTGGTGTGATGCGCGCGAAGTGGCCTTTGGATTCTATCAAAAAATGGGCTTTGACTTTGTCTCAGGGCCATACCAAGTTCCAAACATTGGAACGCATCGGATGATGGCTCGGAAACTCTAAATTTGCCTCTTTTTAAGTCAATCCATGCCAACGATCTCAGACAAGGGGCACTCAATGCCCGACAGCCCCATTAGGAAGCTTGCTCCTTTTGCCAATGGAGCAAAGGAGCGCGGTGTGCACGTCATTCATTTGAATATAGGCCAGCCAGACATTTCCACGCCAAAGCCGGCGATGGATGCCATTCGTGGGATCAAAAGAGATGTTTTAGAGTACAGTCCCAGCGAAGGGTTCGCTTCATACCGCTTGGGTTTGGCGCGGTATTATCAATCGGTTGGTGTCTCCGTGACGCCCGACGAAATATTGGTGACCACTGGAGGATCTGAGGCGTTGGTTTTTGCTTTCATGAGCTGTCTCAATCCCGGTGATGAAGTCATCATTCCCGAGCCGTTTTATGCGAATTACAATGGTTTTGCTGCTTGGGCTGGAATTGAAGTTGTCCCGGTTACTGCTTCTATTGACAATGGTTTTGCCTTGCCGCCTATGTCGGCTTTTGAGGCGGCTATTTCAGATCGTACCAGAGCCATTTTAATTTGCAACCCTGGAAATCCCACAGGCACTAAATATGCAGATGAATCGTTGCAAGCATTAGCCGATCTCGTGAAAGAACGGGATTTGTTTTTGTTTGCTGATGAGGTTTATCGAGAGTTTACGTATGATGGAAGCATGTCACCTAGTGTGTTAAGTTTGAAAGACCTCGAGCAACACGCTGTGGTGATTGATAGCGTTTCGAAGCGTTATAGCATGTGTGGCGCTCGCGTGGGAGCCCTGGTGACGAAGAACCCCGACGTTCGAACAGCGGCCATGCGCTTTGCCATGGCACGTCTCAGTCCACCGACTCTAGCACAAGTAGCGGCCGAGGCGGCCTTGGAGACCCCTGCATCTTATTTTGAAGAAGTGCGCGACGAATACAAGTCGCGTCGCGACGCTTTGGTGCAAGGACTGAATGCGATTGATCACGTCGAATGTCCAACACCAGGCGGAGCCTTTTATGCAGTTGCTAAACTGCCCATTGATGATTCGGATTCTTTCTGTCAATGGATGTTGGAATCATTCGAGCACGAGGGAAGCACAGTGATGATGGCGCCCAATTCTGGGTTTTATGCCACTCCTGGATTGGGCAAGCAAGAGGTGCGAATGGCTTACGTTCTTCACCAGGAAGACATCAGAAAGGCGGTGCAATGCATCGCTGTTGCTTTGCAGAAGTACCCGGGAAGATTGATGGAGTAATTCGATTGTCCTGTGGAGTGATTTTCCCTTTCGAGAAAGAATCAAGTTTGTAACTTCATGCGCTCAATTGAGAAATCAATCAAGCCATGAAAACTGATGCCACCCTTTTCGTTTTAATTGCCTTTTTTCTAAATGCCGATGCTTTAGCCCAAGATGCAGATACCACCTGGGTTCAGGCTTATACATGGGAAGCTCAGAACAACCCCGAGACAGCTTACGATAGTCCAGGACGACGTTGGTTTGATTTTCCGGCGAGTGACAACGACTCTTCATACCAGAAGATCCTGATGTATTACAACCTGAAGTGTTTTGAGGACGGCACAGCGGGAAATTTGGGTTATGCATGTGGTGAGTGGGATTACCTCTCGTATAGCTACCTTTTCGATCATACGGGAGAACTAGACAGCAACTTGCTTTCCCATCCGCATTGGCTCATCGATGATTTGACGTTTGAATCAGATACCTTGATTTTGGAACCAGTTGGAGGTATCCCAATGGATACAGTGCGATGGACTTATGTTGATTATGGAATTGTTGCAGAAACAGCTACATCGGAAAATTCTGCATCAGATGGAGCGATGGATTGGAGCGAATTAAACTGGCTCACCGATGAAAATGCAGGAGGTAAGTTTCAGTGGATTTGGACTGCCGAAGAATTAAGTGCTTGGGGTTGGGAAAACTTGAGTGTCGCAGGATTGGAATTTCCGGCAATGGCTGCACTTGAAAATCGAGATGCCGCGAAGTGGAGTGCCCATTGGGTCGAAACGGATACGTTAGACGGCTTTCATGCAGGAGAAGCTGCAGCGACGGCGAGTATATTCGATGCTGACCATCCCGGAAGATTCATTTGGGATACTGCGCTGCAATGGAATGGTTTGAGTCATCTGGTCATCGAATGCGAGTGGTCCGGTGACAGTGCTGATTTGGATTGGAGTGCTGTGGAAGGAACCAGTGCACCTCTGCAGACATGGCAGGCAGGCACTGCTGGGGAGTTTATTTCGTTTGATGGCAATGACCGACTGGAGGTGGCTATGGCCTGGTTGGATTCCATCGGAGAAGAGGTCACAGTCGAATTTTGGCAACGTGGTAATGCTGAATTTCAGCCTGAGAATAACAGCGTCTGTGAAGGAATTAATGCAGCCAATCAACGTGAAATCAACATTCATCTGCCTTGGTCCAATGGTCGGGTTTATTGGGACGCGGGTTACGACGGTGGTTATGACCGCATTGATCAAGCGGCCAATCCAGAAGACTATGAAGGCAAGTGGAATCATTGGGCTTTCACCAAAGATGCTGTAGCTGGAACCATGGCCATTCATTTGAATGGAGAACTCTGGCATACGGGATCCAACAAGGACAATGCCTTTGGAGAAATGGTCCGATTTTACATTGGATGCAATGCCAATGGGGGAAATGATTACCGAGGAGATGTCGATGAGTTTCGCATGTGGTCGGCGGCATTGACGGCTGAAACCATCATGGCTTATCACGCGATGCCTGTGGATGAGAATCACCCTGCGTTGAACGACTTGGAGATGAACCTTTCGATGGATTTCAATCCTGTAATCGGTGCGGTGGGTGATGCGGAAGAGCTTATTTTACATGGCAATGCCGGCGTCAAGCAACACGAGCCAGCTCAGGCCTTCTTCAATCCGGGTGCCATGCCAGGCGATCAGCGGCCTGCTCTAATTTGGTGGTACGGAGAAGCAGAAAGCATGGGGCCAGTTGTGGTTGATCATGCGCATCGGATTCCGGCTACGAGTATCGTGGAATGGGCTGTTGAGGGAAATGGAGTTCAGGTTGTTTCAGTCGATTATGGCTGGCAGTTAGATCAGAATCGCACCATTACAACTCCCGATGGATTTTTGTTGGGATCTTTCCCAATTGAGGGCGAAGCTGTTGTTTATGAGAACGACCCATTGGAATATTTCTCTCCTTCCTTTGAAGTCATTGATCGTTATGAATTGGCTCGCTTCATCACTCCTTATGGCATTGGGCTTACGTTGGACGACGATGGATGGACATGGATTTTTGATGTTTCCGACTTTGCACACCTTTTGAGGGACAGTGTGGAATTGCAAGCGGGCAATTGGCAGGAGCTTTTGGACATGAAATTCGCTTTCATTTCCGGAACCCCTCCTCGAGATGTGATGCGCATGGATGCATTTTGGAAGGGGCAGCAAAACTTGGCTTCGTTTGATGAAAACATTACGGACCATGTGTTCACACCAGCGGAGGGAGAGGAGATGTTCAAGTTGCGCACAAGGGCGAGTGGACACGGCTTTGGCTCTGGAAATAACTGCGGAGAGTTTTGTTACAACACGCACTCTGTCAAGGTGGATGGTGGGCTGCAGTGGAGTTGGGAGGTGATGCGCGAGTGCGCGGACAATCCGCTTTATCCACAAGGTGGTACGTGGATTTACGATCGAGCAGGTTGGTGCCCTGGTGCTCCAGTGGATACGAAAGAGTTCGAGCTAACGCCACTGATAGAGGGGCAAGATGAATTTGCGGTGGATTATGACATCACATACGATCCCGATGGAAATTACCGATTTGAAGGTCAAATTGTCGCGTACGGCGCACCCAACATGCAGTACGATGTGGAAGTGTCGCAAATACTGGCGCCGACGGATGACAAATTAGAGTCACGCCTCAATCCGGTTTGCAAATCTCCCAAGGTGGTCATTCGCAACAACGGTTCCGAACTGCTCACGTCTTGTTCCATTCTATACGGCGTGCAAGGTGGCGAAACGATGACCTACAATTGGGAGGGCGCTTTGGCCTTTTTGGAATCCGTAGAAGTTGAATTGGCTTACGATGATCCTATTTTATGGGAAGGTGATGATGAGGAGTGGCTTGTTTTTGAGGTTGCTGTGGATGCTCCAAATGGGTCCGTTGACGAGGAGCCGCGCAACGATCGAGCCACGAGTCGATTCCACCGTGTTCCCACCTGGTCTTATCCAGACTTAGACGACAACCGGGTCATTGTCTGGACCAAGACGAATGCGGTGCCTTACGAAACTTCCATTGAGATTGCGGACGCAGGTGGGAACGTGGTATGGGAACGCGGGTATTCGACGCCGAACTTTACGCATCGTGATACGATTGCCCTCAGCCAAGGCTGTTACCGTGTCACCATTTCAGATTCGGGCGACGACGGACAGAGTTTCTGGGCCAACTCCGATGGCAGTGGTTACACCCGTTTGAAGAAAGTAAGCGGTGGAAACTTCATCAACTTTGAGCCGGACTTCGGGAAGTTCATCTCGCAAGCTTTCTTCTTCCAAACCAATGTGGTTTCAGTCACCGAACCGCTGGCCCAAAACGGAAGGAGTGTCACAGCCTTTCCGAACCCATCAAACGGTGAAATCAAACTTAAGATGAGCGGTTTCATGCAAGGGGAACGCTTGACATGGTCATGTCTCAATCTCATGGGACAGGAATTGCATTCCGGATCACTCCGCAACGCGGAAGGACAGCTGGGCTTGTTGAACCTGTCATCGTTGCCGCGAGGAACTTACGCATTAACTGTTTTTGATGAGTTCGGCAACCGTTGGACGGAGTGGGTTCAAATCCAGTGATGCACTCAAAAAAGTATATTTTTCATTTTTAGGGAATAAAAAGGGGGGGGGTTGTTCATAATCTTTTGGTTTATTTTGAGATGACCCCCTTAAAAAATGGGGTACATTTGCAAAATCATTGAAAAATAACCGAAATGAGCATTTCACGAAAAAAAGCATTAGAAGATGTCTTAGAGCGTACACCGCGCCATGCTCCCCGACCAGAAAATAAAATTTCTGCTTACTACGGAGAGAACGTTTTCAATCTCACAATGATGAAGCAGTACCTCACCGATGAGGCTTGCGATAGCATTGAAGATGCGATGGAGAACCACACTTCAATCAGCCGTGACATTGCTGATCAGGTTGCTTCTGCAATGAAGGAATGGGCGATAACACGAGGAGCAACACATTATACACACTGGTTTCAGCCGTTGACAGGAGCAACCGCCGAAAAGCACGATAGTTTCATAACACCAACTTCTGACGGTCGGGTAATTGAAAAATTCGATGGCTCTTTGTTGGTTCAACAAGAACCAGATGCCAGCTCGTTTCCGAATGGAGGCATTCGCAACACATTTGAAGCTCGTGGCTATACGCTATGGGATCCAACATCTCCCGCTTTTGTCTGGGAAAACACCCTTTGCATACCCACCATTTTCATCAGTTACACAGGTTTCGCCCTGGACAACAAAATGCCAATGCTCAAAGCGCTCGCTAGCATTGATGACTCGGCAACAGCGGTTTGTCAGTATTTCGACAAAAACATCACAAAAGTGGTTGCTACGCTGGGTTGGGAGCAAGAGTATTTCTTGGTCGACAAGGCCCTCCACGCTGCCCGTCCTGATTTGCAAATGACAGGGCGTGCTTTGTTTGGAGCTGCTCCTGCTAAGGGGCAGCAATTGGACGACCACTATTTTGGGTCCATCCCTGCTCGTGCGACAGCCTTCATGAAGGAGTTTGAAATGGAGTCTCACAAACTGGGTATTCCAGTTACAACTCGACACAATGAGGTGGCTCCGAATCAATTTGAGTGCGCTCCAGTATTCGAAGAAGCGAACCTCGCAAACGATCACAATCTTTTGCTCATGGAGGTGATGGAGCAAGTAGCTCGTCGCCATAATTTCCAGCTTTTGCTGCATGAAAAGCCTTATCCAGGTTTGAACGGATCAGGAAAGCACAATAACTGGTCACTCGGAACAAATACGGGAGTGAATCTCTTAAAGCCGGGCAATAACCCCAAAACGAATCTGCGGTTTTTGACCTTCTTTGTCAATACCCTTGCGGCTTTGCACAAACATGCAGACATTGTTCGTGCTGCGATTGCATCGGTTGGAAATGATCACCGATTGGGTGCGAATGAAGCGCCACCAGCGATTATCAGTGCATTCATCGGATCCCAATTGTCAGATTTGTTGGATGCCTTGGAAACAAGCATCAAGGCAGGGAAGTTGACCCCTGAGGACAAAACAGCACTGAAATTGGAAATTGGTCGCATCCCGGAAGTGATGCTGGACAACACCGATCGCAATAGAACATCGCCTTTTGCTTTCACCGGGAATAAGTTCGAGTTACGTGCTGTGGGGTCAACTGCCAACTGCGCAGTCTCAATGACTGTGCTCAATACGATTGTTTCTGATCAACTGAAGACTTTCAAACGGGCTGTTGATCAGCGCATTGCTGGTGGTGACAAAAAGGACGATGCGATTTTGAAGGAATTGCAAAAATTGATTGCTCAGAGCAAATCCATTCGATTTGAAGGCAACGGATACTCAGAAGATTGGGTCAAAGAAGCGAAGCAAAGAGGCCTGTCGAATCTGCGCAACACCCCTGAAGCGTTAAATGTGCTCAACCGGAAGGAAGTGCAGGATTTGTTTGAGAGCATGGGGGTTTTGAGTAAAGAGGAATTGGGAGCAAGGGTTGAGGTTGATTTGGAAAACTACATTTTGAAGCGACAAATCGAATACCGCGTTCTTTTGGATATGAGTCGAAGTACGATCTTGCCCGCTGCCATTCGGTTCCAGAGTGGATTATTGACCAATGTCGAGCAGTTGACTGCGGTGCTAGGAAAGGATGCTTCGAAGTTCTCCGTTGCGCAGATGGATATGATCAAATCGGCGGGCACGGTCATTCAAAACTTGCACATGGCTGCGGCCAAAATGGAGGAAGTTCATGACAATGCGGAGGGAGCGAAAACAGCAATTATAAAAGCACGCGACTACGCAGAGAAGGTGGTTCCGTGCATGGAAACGGTAAGCAGTCATTGCGCCGAATTGGAGCTGATGGTTGATGACGCTCAATGGCCATTGCCGAAGTTTGCGGAGTTACTTTTTACCCGCTGAGAGCATTCAGAATCCCTCTCCAAACAGGAGGTAAAATCAAAGGGCTGGCCAATGGGTCAGCCCTTTTTTTGGGTTATTTTCTGGCTTTATTGACTTCCGATTGCACCTAAACGCCGGCTTTGCCTTACATTCGAGCACAGATTAAAATCGATACGAAATGCACAAGAACCTGCAAGCTTTTTGTACCCTCACTGGTTTAGCCAGTTTGTTGATTATGATATCCTTTGGAACGCTATCAGCCCAGACGGATTATGCCGCTGAGGCGGACCAAGCATATGAAAAGATGGCGTTTAGCACATCTGCTCAAGAATACATCAAAGCCTACGCTAAAGTGAAGGAAATAGATGAAAAAGGACGAATTGCCTTTATGACAGGTGAGAGTTTTCGCATGATGCTTGAGCCCGCTGCAGCAGAGGAATGGTATGACAAGGCGATTGGCTTGCGTTATGGGGCAAATGACCCATCTGTATTTTTGGTTTATGGCGATGTTATGCATTCTCAGCAATCTTTCGATGATGCGATTGAGTGGTACGTTGCCTACAAAGAGAATGGTGGCGACGGAGATGTCGCTGATGCTCGAATCGAGCAAGCTGACAATGATGCCCTTGAGTTGGATGAGCCCTCTAGCCGTTATATTGTGGATAATTTACTATTGTTGAATTCTGACGGATATGACTTTGGTGTTGGTTATGCGTCCAAGAAGGCAGACGAAATTGTCTTTGCTTCTTCGCGGGAGAGTTCAACAGGTTCAGGTGAGGACCCCATCACGGGACAGAGTTATATGGACTTGTTTCGTTCAGAACAAGACAAAAAAGACCGTTGGAGTACGCCG
>MDTC01270791.1_pt1 | contig 36013 bp, 33 predicted proteins | sample 811181 | NCBI WGS metagenome assembly MDTC01 (sample SAMN05326644, study PRJNA326480) | marine metagenome | isolation source: seawater | place: Pacific Ocean: North | collected 2011
CCTGTGTAAGGTGCGACAAAGAAGCGGCGCAGTTCAAAGGCGGCACTTTAGTTTCAATCCACGCACCTGTGTAAGGTGCGACCAGCACCCGAAAACAAAACGGCAGAAGAATTGGAGTTTCAATCCACGCACCTGTGTAAGGTGCGACGATGCCTGTTGACGTGTGGGACAATCAGGAATTAGTTTCAATCCACGCACCTGTGTAAGGTGCGACAATTGACTTAGAGCTTGATAAAAATGTAATAAAAGGTTTCAATCCACGCACCTGTGTAAGGTGCGACGCCGTGTTTGGTATTGGTCTTGTTTAAGTTGCAAGTTTCAATCCACGCACCTGTGTAAGGTGCGACTTTGCAAGAGCAGTATGTTCGCCAGCAACGACTAGTTTCAATCCACGCACCTGTGTAAGGTGCGACCAAGTATGATCAACTCTCATTTAAAGCATTCTTTGTTTCAATCCACGCACCTGTGTAAGGTGCGACAACCTCATCATCGTAGATCATCGTGTGATATAGTTGTTTCAATCCACGCACCTGTGTAAGGTGCGACGGTGGTGTTAATGTTGATCGCTTGGCAGATGAAGTTTCAATCCACGTACCTATGTAAGGTGCGACTGTATCCTTCGTACCAGATCGTATAAGGCACCATGTTTCAATCCACGCACCTATGTAAGGTGCGACAGAGCTAGCGGAAGCCAATTCAGATAAAATCGGTGTTTCAATCCACGCACCTATGTAAGGTGCGACCAAACGTCCAAGCAATGCAAAAAGCGAAATCAAGTTTCAATCCACGCACCTATGTAAGGTGCGACCTTTTTTAAGGAAGCACTTTAAATGGAGTAAAGAGTTTCAATCCACGCACCTATGTAAGGTGCGACCTTTTTTAAAGAAGCATTTTAAATGGAGTAAAGAGTTTCAATCCACGCACCTATGTAAGGTGCGACTTCTTTAATAGTGGACTCTTGTCCCAAAAATGGGTTTCAATCCACGCACCTATGTAAGGTGCGACTGGTGCGGAGGCAGCAGCAAATGCTTACACCGATGTTTCAATCCACGCACCTGTGTAAGGTGCGACCTCTATTGATACGTTTGAGCATAGCGAGTTGGTAGGTTTCAATCCACGCACCTGTATAAGGTGCGACGATTTAAAAAAATGTCATCGTATACTATGAGAAGTTTCAATCCACGCACCTGTGTAAGGTGCGACCTAACAAATCCTGAGTTATCCTCAGGTAAATAGGTTTCAATCCACGCACCTGTGTAAGGTGCGATGAAGTTTTGATAAATTTTTAAAGAGCGGTACTTCAAGTTTCTATTATCGCACCTATTATAAGGTGCGATTAAATTATAAAAAACGGCTTATTTGTATCCTTAGTTTTAACTCAAGCACTCATGTAAAATGTAATATGCTTTGATAAAGGCTGATAAAGGAACAAGTCTTGCGCTCATATTAAAATCCTTCTAGGACTTCAGGTTCCAGATTAGGTAAAGCTTTCAGTAAAGAATCATTCAGTGCTGAAGTCTCTAAAGGTAACTCTTTTTCTATATGATCACGCAAAGTTTGATGTACCTTAGCGGAGGAGTATTGGCCTAATTTAGAGTCATGCTCCCACCAAATCACATGAGATATAGACATTGAACCTTCTGGTCTGGCCGATGATGCATCGCCCTCAAACATTTTAGGTAAAATATCTTTTAAAACCTTGGCGTCTTGATCAGTAAAACCTGTTTTTTCTGCTAGTTGTGATGAAATAGCACCAAAAGTAAGGTAGGTTGCTGCATCGACGCGATGCTTCATGCCCATTGTATCTGAGCTTTTCTTTTTACCATCGCCTTCACCGCTTACACTTTTGGTGATCTGGGTACTGGTAATGCTTATAGGCTTTAGAGAGAAAGCAGATTGAATTGAAACCGGTCCTCGAATGGGTAAAGATACACCTGTTCCTTCATCTTTTTTGATGCTCTTAAAAGCAAAGACTTGTCCAAAGGTGCGTACATCAAACCATTTTTCACAGACAATTTTAATTGCCTCATCAGGTTGGGTTTTCTTGGTATTAAATACATCCACACCTACACCAAAATCAGAGGACTCGGCACGTGCGCGAATACTGGGCATGCCGTCTATTTTCTTTTCATCACACTGAATGAGAACAGATTGACCTTGCTCAACCAATCTATCTCTTATTTTACGCTTTAAACATACATCGGTGATTTCTCCATGACCATCGTAATCCACACGAGGACGGTTGCCATTGAGTGGATCGCCATTTGGATTGGCATTGTTCACTTGAATTAAGAGTGCAAAATCAATTTTTTTACTTAAAGACATAAGTTTAACCTTCTATGATATCTGTAGTTTCAGTGGATGACTGCTTAGTAAAAAGTTGTAAACGTTGGCAATGAAAGCCTAATAAGAATTCACCGCTTAGCTTGCGATCAGAGTTAAAGTCCGTGGTTAAAAATGCATTCATGACCTCATCTAATAACTTAGTGCGTGACTGAAGAAAGGCAGGCTTTCTACTTCTTAGTCTTTGCATATAAGGGTCAAGCGCTTTATAAATGGAAAGCCATGTTGAACTGGGTTGATCCGCAAAACGTTGCATCAAGCGTTCGGCGTTGGTAGCTCTGTTCTCATTGGAAAGTGATAAAGTATAAGATTCAATATTATCGGCAATCGCCAGCAAGCGACCGAATAGATAATCTCGTGAATGATAGTCTGTTTCTAATGCCATGTTATATCCTTCTTTTCTGAAATTTGAATGGTGTGTCCGTTGACAAAAACCGTTATAAAGCGCACAAGCAATACCTAGATTTTGCTCCCATAACCATTTGTCTTCTTTTTTATACGCAACGCGATTGGTGGCGCGTTTGACTGCATTGTGCATGATATCGATAGGTAATGGCTGACCTGCAACAATGCAGGGAATTAACCTTTGGAGAGTATGTTTTTTTAATGAAGATGCACTTTTAACTTTATCGCCATAGACTGCATCCCATACACGATATAGTGCAGGAGCTGAAGGCAACCACCTATAGGCTTTATCCGATTGTCGTTGCCACCAACAAAACTCTTGATGCCACTTTTCAATTTTGGCTACATAGTCGTGCGCAAAAACTTCTTGATAATACAAAATGCTCATGCGCCCTGGTGTGGCTGAGTCAATGGCCATCATGACGACACTTTCGTCTACGCTAAGTGCTTTTTCTGCAACGTAACCGTTCATATACTTTTTTAAAGCTTGAGCATAGCTGGCGCCTAAATCTGAGCCTAGATCTTCTTTGATTTCGGTATCTAAATTAAAAAAGCTATCAAGCTCCAATGCTGGAGGAATCTCTTTGCCCGACACCGCCCAAGCAACAAAATAATAATCCTCTTGACGGTAGCCTTGACGCTTGAGTAACCAAGCTAAAGCATTATGTGCTTTTTGAGTGACATCAAAACCTATAGATTGGGCTTGCTCTGCTTTAATAAAACGACCTCGATAGGTGAGGCCAGAACTGTCATTGGATGACACCAATTTTGCCTTATCGCCAGAATGGCGTAATTTCGCAGGATGATTCAAAGCAATACCGACTTGCTCTCCACTGATTAAACACAGATCTTGTTGATCATTAAGAGAGAGGTAATAATTTGCCCAAGATGTTTGTACTTGTGTATCTAACCATGTTTTAGGTTGACGTATATCAGGCGACTCAATGATCCAACAGATTAAAGCATCTCCTTGCTCAGAAGTGGGAGGTAATGCTTTAAATAATTCAGGCTTCTCTTCTTTCGAAGTCCAGCTATTTTGTAATGCACCATCTGTAAGATGGAGAACTTTATAGTGTACTAAATCTTGGATGAGCGAATTTCTTTCAATGTATTTGAGTACCGCTTGTAGAGAAGGCAGACTGTATGGAGATGTGCACCAACTCTTGAGTTGTTGATGATAAGCATCGAAATAAAACTTTTTCTTATTTTTCCCTTTGTATTGTTCATAATCTCCTGCAACATAGTGAAGCTTATCCGCTAATCCATGTGGTGCAATACCATTACCTCGACTCGCAGAGCTTTCCGTTGCTTGTAAAATAATTTGCGTTTTTTGTAAAACTTGGGCTCGTATAAATTGACCGTTGCCATCGATGACCACTTCAATATGGGCATTTTGCGGAGAGTGACAAATGGGCATGACTTGATCTTGCTGAGCAAGATGGGTTAAGTTTTGTGCCTGTTCATATGTTTCATACAGCTTTTGCATCCAGCTCATGCAAGCTCCTCCATGTCTTCAATAGGTTGAAAATTTTGATTGAGCTCAAAGGCTTTCGGTTGCATGTCTCGAATAAAACGCTTCACTAAATTGGGGGAAGTGCCATTAAAAGCTTCTGGCTTTGGAAAATGAATCACACCTTGTTGCATAACCGGTCGCCAAAAGCGCGCCTGTAATTGATGGGTACCTGTTTCATCTGGATAGTCAAAACCATGAAACATCAAGCCAAAGCTCAGTTCATCTAGATCATCATATTCGCCTTGGTCTATGCCCCATTCACAAGGCTCTACGTAAGCCTGACAGTCACGCACGCCAAGAAAAATATCTTGTCGTCCTCCTCGATTTAAAGCTCTTTTAGCCATTTCAAAATGTTTGCGATCATTGCGATCATGCGCCAATTCAGGACGATGTAGATTCCATTCAAAGTGTGCTTGCACTTGGTACTCTACGTCATGCAAAAAAGTGTAATAAGAGAGGGTATGTGTTGATTTAAAATCTTTGGTGTTGAGAGGCTTAACACCTTTATTTTGAGTTCTCAGTGGCTTCATGACTCTGACTTTATCAACGTACCATGTAATCGTTGGTTTCCAATAAATCGATTTGAGCACACCTTTTATAGCTTCGTAGGTGGGTAGCTGATAGGTAAATTTTTCTCCGCCTACTTTGGTTACAGGGTCGGTAAATAAAGCATACTTGCCCCATAACCTAAAAGTAATTTGATTGCGCATAAGAGCTCCTGTAAAACGAGATTTAAATAATATAAGAGGACTGCACACTACAACCTTCACTGCTTAGCCCAAATTGTGAATCGTAAAAATTTTTTTCAAGATAATAAATACTTGATAAGTCTTGTTGATGCTTGCTTAGTGCTTGTATTGCACCCTTTTTTAAGAGCTCATCGAGCATGAATGGAAAAACGTTAATACTGTATTGCTGTGCTTGATGTAGCAGATCACGATATACGCTCGGATTAGATTTAAAATCAAGCTGGCATAATTGAATAATGAGTTCGGCACCTTCTTGATAAGGTACAATCACAGCCTGTGTTGGTGCATCAATCACATTAAAAAACTTACCTGCGGTCATGAAAGATTGCTTTAATGTGGAAGGTAATGTGTTGTGTTGATTATGCCCCTGATTCTCGCTCAGTAAATTTAACAAGCTCGATTGAGGATCATTAATTTTATAAAACATTTCATCTTTTCTAGCAAAGAAGGCGTAATCAAAGTAACGCTGCATGACATGCGGTTCGAGCAAGTTTTGACCTTTGCATTCATGCAAAATACGCTGAGTTTGCTCTTGACCTATTCGAATCTCTTTTAATTGTGTTAGTGATTCTTGATCAGGATTAATAATATACACCTCACCTTGACTGCGTTGACCATGACGATTGCAACGACCTGCTGCTTGTGCAATAGAGTCAAGCCCTGCTAAAAAACGAATCACCGTATCAAAGTCTAAGTCAACCCCTGCTTCAATAAGCTGGGTGCTGATACATAAAACAGGCAACTTATCTTGTAAGCGTTGTTTAATCTGCTGGAAGATCTGCTTTCTATGTTGTGCGCACATCGATGTGCTTAAGTGGAAAATAGAGTCTGCTTCATACATATTTTGAGCAGCAATAAAAATATCTTTTGCCCACGCTTTGGTATTGGTGATCACCAAGCAGCTTGTACGTGTTTCCATCTGCTGCTGGATAAGATCTACAATATCTTCTTTTGACCAACCGCCAATTCGAGTTTGATCGATCACTTGAACACGTTTTAAATCATCAAATAATTTTTGAATTGCATTCTGATCACCCATTAAATCTTCTTTTAGATGCAATTGTCCCCATTCTGGGTGCTCAAGTTGATGTAAAAGTGGTTGCGTTGCTGTGCATAGAATTGATGTAGTACGTGCATGTAAACTCAAAAAGTTGATAGCATTGCAAAACAAATGAACGCACGGAATAGGTAAAGTTTGAATTTCATCAAAGATGAGTACACTACGACTTAATTGGTGCAAGCGTCTGGCATTCTTTGTATTGTGTTTAAATAAAGTTTCTAAAAATTGCACCATCGTGGTGAGTATAATCGGTGCTTGCCAGCTTTCTCCTACAATTTTACTCCGCCATGATTTTTGTTCAGGATCTAAATTAGAATGATGTTCAAAAATTAAATCCTGATATTCAGGAAGTGCCTGACGTATCGCTTCTGCATTTTGTTCAATAATAGAGGTATATGGAATAATATAAATGATGCGATCTAATTGGTGTTTTGCTGCATGATGCAAGGCATAACGTAAACTTGCTAATGTTTTGCCTCCGCCTGTGGGCACAGTCAAACTATAGATACCTTGTGAATCATCAGCTTTCTGCTGACATTGTCTGGCAATATGTGCTCGAATTTTATTCATGGGTGAATCGGCTGTAAACCTTGATAAAGTCACTTCAAGTGCATCACATAGACTCGTCCAGTTGGTTGAAGAAAAAGGTGGGTGCTTGGCGTATTCAGGCTCGGCAAAGCAAGCACTATCAAAGCGATCAGCTTCAATTAAGCAGCTGAATAAAAACTTAGTATACATACCTATATAAAAAGCTTGACTGGTTTTACTTATAGAATAACCCTGTTGTAGCTCTTGCGTGATGGCCTTTACTTGTTCAAGAGATTGCTCAAGAGCTCCTTGGGTGATTAAGTTTTGAGCTTGCTTAAGAACTGATTGATCAGCATTGGATGTACACTCTGTGATGTGAGTCAGATTGTCTGCTTTTTTTATTCTTAACCTGAAACCACCTGAATCGGCTGAAGAGCCTAAAGCATCGATTAAACCACTGTGGTGAGACGCAACACAAGTCGATAAAATTTGGACCACAGTAAAAGCTTGTTGCATTTCATTTTGAGGTAATGGATTTTGTTTTAAATAAGCACCATAGGCTTTAAAAATCCACTGAGCGCCGGCGGTAGAATGATCTATTTTACCCTTTGCTGCTTTAGGGTCAATATAACTATCTTCGTCTCGATCGGGATCTAAAAGCCCCTCTGCTGACTGAATATAATTTTGAAATGCTCTGCTGTATTTACCAAAATCATGCATTAAGCCGATTAAAGATCCAGCGAGAGGTGTGTTGATTTTATTTGCGAGTTGAGAGCAGAGCGATGCAACTTGAGTTAAATGCTGCTCGACGGTTTGTTGATCTGTTTGATGTATGTGAGCGAGAAAAGTTGACATAAGATCCTGTTTTTGGCTTGTGAACACTAAAGAGAAATTATGTTGAAGCCATAATGTAACATCGCAAATAAAAAAAAACACCAAATACTCATGAAAAATAAGTAAAAAAGAAACATACAAGACATCCAGTTAAAATTTAATAAATAAAATCTTTGTTAAGTCGGTTATGGATACCTAGTAATACTTCGTTGAAGATGCGCTGTTTTTGTTCGTTGCTTTCTACCTCACTCCCGTGAGTACAGAGATCAACAAACAAAGTGTTCTATGTTTTCTTTTTTTGCCTCCGTTTTGTATGTTTTTTGTTTGTTTTTTTGTTGCTTTTTGTTGTGTTATTGTTTATTTTTTGATAAAAATAAATTTGTGCTTGCAAGAGGTGGTTATATTTTACTTGGTTAAATATAAATCAAAGAGCTCATCAATAAAAAGTATCCAGCTAAAGTTAAAAAAAGAAGCAGCTTTGTTCACTTTGCTTGTTGAGGTAAAGAGAGTATCAATATTTTATTTTTCAATATATCGTCTTTTTCTTTTTATTCTTATCATGATGGAATATTCATTTTTGATTGCTCGACTTTGAGTTGTTTGCAGATGTAGTACAGATTTTCATCAAAAGATCAAATCATCTATACAGATCAAACAACAATAAAGGTACAAGAATGAAAGTCATCAATTTTGAAGATAAGGATTTTAGCTATGAATTTTATAAGTCTTTTAAAGAGCACGGTATAGCCATCATAGATAACCATGGTATTGATCTTATGCTGTACAAAAAAGTACAACATGAGTGGTCTCAATTTTTTGCATCAAATGATAAACATAAATATGATTTTAAAGGTTTAAAAGATGAAGGCTATATTCCTCCATGTTCGGTAGAAAAATGTTTAGAGTCCGAGCAAGTTGAAAGAGACTTGAAAGAATTAGCACATTTTTACTCTGAGAGATTACCAGCAGAAATAAGCTGTAATCATAATATATTACAGCAGCAAATGATGAGCGTTGCATTAATATGTTGCCAAGCTTTAGATGAGATCACACCTCAGAAGGTATTTAAATCAGATAATAGATCATTTTATGACATGATCAATCAAGCAAAAAAAACCTGTTTACGTGTTAATCATTATCTACAAAAAAATCCTTGTGTTTCTAAGTTTATTTGCGCTGCGCATAAAGACATAAACTTTATAACATTATTGCTCACAAACAATGATGCAATGATTCAAAGCAAAGATAGAAAGGGAAAGTGGCTTAATGTGCCTTGCGATAAACCCTATTTAATTGTTAATAGTGGCGAAACGCTAGAAGCTATTACAGACTCACACTTTCCATCTAATGTGCACAGAGTATTAAACCCTCATTCACATCAGCAAACGTCTAGAGTTTCAATGGCATTTTTGACACACGCTCACTGCGATGTGCAGATTCCAGGGTATAAGAATACGGAAGATTATGTAAAACAAAAATTAAGTAAAATTGGCTTTAACTTTGAGTGTTTAAATTTCTAAAATTAAGGAAGGTTATGAACGACTGTAAGCGTATTAAAAAAACGAGTGCTTTTTTTTCAATGTTTCTCGTTTTGTTCGGTCCTTTGGGCATTGATCTGTATATTGCATCTTTTATAGAGATGTCTAATTTTTTTCATCACGATATGGCACTTTCCTTAAGTGTTTATTTGTTTTCATTAGGTCTATTTCAGATTTTTTGGGGCTGGTTATCTGATCGAGTTGGTCGTAGACCTGTAGCATTAATAGGATTATTTATATACGGCTTGAGTTCTTTTCTTTTATTTTACTGTGAACAATTTGAGTCTTTTATTTTTTTACGAGGTGTTCAAGGCATAGGCGCAGCGGCCATTGCTTTAACAGCATTTGTTACTATACGCGATTGCTTTGAAGGGCAAGAAGCAGCAAGATACTTTTCTCTTTTAAATGCTTCTTTGAATATTGTACCTTCTTTAGCTCCGATTCTGGGTAGCTTGATTTTATCCTATTATTCTTGGAGAGAGAATTTTGCTTTGTTGTGTATATTTGGATGTTTTGGCTTTATCATTGTATTGTTTAAAATGCCTGAAAGTTTACAGCAAAAATCTCAGTCGAGATTACCGCCTTTATTGCCTTTACTTAAATATAAAAGTTATATTGTTTATGGTTTTACATGCAGTAGTGCTTTGAGTTTAATATTATCTCATGTCGCTCTATCTCCGGATATTCTCATTAATCAAAGTGGTATTACACCGGTGCAATTTAGTCTACTTTTTGGAAGTAACGCGGTGATAATAATCATAGCTAATTTATTAAATCATAGGTTAATGGAGAATATATCGAGCCACACAATGCTTCATATAGGATTAGTTTTAATGATGGTGAGTGGTGTGGTGATGTCTCTATGCTTCACTTCAACGAGCGTCGTATCATATATAATTCCTATTTACATGCTCAGTATAGGTTTTGCTTTTATGATGGGACCTGCAAATGCATTGGCATTAAGTGAAATCAAAAAAGATTTAGGTTCGGCAACGGCAATATTAGGAGCTGTTCAAATGGCTATTCCAGCTATGATTAGTGGAGCATTAAGTTTAATTCAGGAAGATATAAAGTTTTATTATGGTTTAAGTATTACTTTACTTATGCTATGTAGCTTTGTTTTCATTAGGCTTTTAAGCACATCGACTGTTTCGGTCGAAAAAATTAAAGACAGCACGATATAATTATGTATAAAGGTATAATAGTCATGCTTTCTATTTTTCCAATCTATTTATCTTCAACTATGGATTATGCTTGAGTAGTGTTATATATCAAGATGACGCAGCACAGTACAAGCAAAAATCACTGTGTTGCAGTAGAAGTAGTTGTTGGCTTATTTAAGATGTTTGAGGCGTGTTAGTGGCTTGCTGTACAGACTCTGTAATGTGTGACCATGCATCCCATAAAATATGTTGATGTTTCCAAAGGTTATAGCTTAATTTGTAGCGTAGCCAAAGTCGTTTTATTTTAGGCGAAAGCACAATACTTTTATCGAGATAGTATCCAATTTCACTGACTTCTTCTCGCAGGGGATAGATAAAGTTTGTGTTGACACAGAATCCACGCACGCCACTTGAGAACCAATGCCTGAAGTAATGATCGACAGGGTATTTAATGGGAAAAGCGTTTTGTAGGAGCTTTTGAGCACCAGCATAAGAAACAAGATACCCTACGGCGCCGATAGAGAATTTAGTCTGTAGTGTTAAGGCATAGTCGTCTAAGATGCGCAAAGTATCATGTATCTTAGTGTCTTGTGTATCTCGGTTATTAAGCTGAATTAAGTCCCAGTGTTGACAGTGTCGTCCAGCCTCTGTCGCAAAGCGTTGCGTATCAGGATGAATCCCAATATCATCTTCTAAGATCATGGCGTAATCAAGTTTATCATCCACAACTTTTTGCCAGCATTTTATGTGACTTAGAAAACAACCTAGTTCGCCGGCATTTAATGCTTGCCGAAAATGCTTGCGTATCTGCGTTGATGGGTAAATGTTTTCGATTTCTTTTTTCGAGAGTGTGCTACCTGCAACAGCGGAAATACGCTCAAATTCAAGGTTCACACGGTTGGCTTCTTGCTGAAAACGTACTAGACGTTTTTGAGATGTGTCTAAGTTAATGACAAATACCGGTTTCATATTTTAGCCTTAAGTGATAGTCGATTAATTTTCTATAAAAAAGTAGTACTAGAAAAACAAAGAGGCAAAAAAAATTTACTTTGCTCGATCGATGATCTGCTACATATGTTTATAAATTTGCGTCAATCGCAGTGGATTTCATTTATTATCAGGTTGGTTTGTGCGCAAAAGGAGTACAATGAGAGGCTAAATAGCTTGATTTATATGCTTAGTAAACAGGTTTTCACATTATGTTATTATTAAAAGCACTAATTATTTACTTTATTTTTTACAAGATTTTATTTTTGGTGTTTTTGCTTGTATTACACTTTTTTATGTTATATTCCGCTTTTTTATTCTCATAAAATAAGGCTATTATAGTGAAAAAATTAGTTTCTGCTCTTTGTTTACTTTGTGTTTTTCTTTCTGGTTGTGCTCATCGCATTGCAGATTTAACCGTTGCGAGTAATCGAAATATTAATTTAAATTCAGGTGCTCTTATAACCGGTGAGCAAGTTGAAGGCGATGATTATATTCCTGTTGTTCTGCTTCCTTTAGGTGTTGCGACGATTGAAAATGCAATTGATAATGCTGTAGAAGGTGATCGTTGTATCGTAGGTTTATCTAATATTGTTGTTGAATATGTGAGACAGAGTTTCTTTGTTGGACGAGTTGGTTTTCACGTCAAAGGAAATGCTGTATACGATTCAAATTTAAAAGGTTGCGAGCATAAAAAGATATAACCATTATACTTTTTCTTGATGAAAAAGTGAGTGTATCGCCATTAAAAAATAGATTCACTTTACCTTGTTCAATATGATGTAAAGTGAAAAAAAGATCTCTATATTGTGTGTACGCTATAGAGGTCAGAATTGAAAATAGTTTGAAACTGAAATTAAGGTTATCTGTTTTCTTTAAGAATAGGCAATCGATATGCTTTCAGGTTTTTTTCATTTTCAAAATAATAGGCATTACCTTTCTTGTCTATACCTATAATTGCTTTGGCTTTATCTACTTGTTTGCCACTTAAAGGATCATACGCTTGGCGTATTTTTTTATCTCGCTTGAGATGATTTTTGCACATAGCGCAGCAACCATAATAATCTTTGTTATCTAAGGTGACTTTGATTTGTTCCCCTTCGAATAAGGTATCATTCATCATGCATACTTGATTTGAAGCAACTTGGCGCAATTTTAATTCACTTGAGCTGTTTGCATGAGCACAGAAAGACAGCAGTAAATAGATAACGAAGCTTATGTACGAGAGTTGCTTTTTCATTGAAGTCTCCTTGCGATCTATGTGTTGAGTTTCAACTCAAGCCTGATACATCTTGCTGAGTTATATTCTTTATTATTTGCGATGATAGATGTTTTGTCTTTTTTATATTTTCTTTTTTTGATATCGATGCTTTGATCTCAAATCGAAAACAAAAGTAGATTCATGCTTAATATCCGTTATCATGGTGTCTCATCACTTTTGATTGAAAGGATAAATATGATTGCATTGATTCAACGCGTTCGCCAAGCACATGTCGAAGTCGATCAAGAAACCATAGGCAGCATTCAACAAGGTCTGTTGGTTTTTTTGGGTGTAGAAAAAAACGACACGCTTGAGCAAGCACAAAAGTTAGTACACAAAGTATTACATTATCGTGTGTTTGAAGATGAGCAAGGTAAAATGAATCAAAACGTACAGCAAGTGCAAGGTCAACTTCTGATCGTATCACAATTTACTTTGGCTGCCGATACACAAAAAGGTTTGCGTCCAAGTTTTTCTCAAGCTGCTCCACCTGAACAAGCACAGCATCTGTATCAAGAATTTGTGCGTTTGTGTTCTGATCAAAAGATAGATCTGGCAACAGGTGCATTTGGTGCGGACATGCAAGTGCATTTGGTAAACGATGGCCCTGTGACTTTTTCTTTAACAGCATAACAAGATATGAGGTATAGAATGCGAGGTAAAATCTTCTTGTTATGCTGATTTTAGTTTTGCTGTAGTGCGTGCATGAGTTTATCGATGGCACGATATCCTAATGCCTGAGCGATATGACGCCGCTCAACTTGAGGCGCACCTTCTAAGTCTGCAATAGTCAGCGCAACCCGTTGAATACGATGATAGCTCCGTACCGACAGTTTTAGTTTTTCCACGGTTTGTTCTAAAAACTGCAAATCGGCAAGAGAAAAAAATTGATACTGCGTGATTAAGCGACCAGATAGATCGCTATTGAGACAGCCTTGCCGTTCGAGTTGATGGGCCCGGGTTTCACACACTCTTTGACGAATGCTTGCTGTGGTTTCTACATGCTTTGGTTTTTCAGTTAAAGCGCCAATAGGCAACTTAGGCACATCCACAGAGAGATCAAAGCGATCAAGCAGTGGCCCTGATAAGCGGTTTAAGTAACGTCTTATTTGTTCTAAGCTGGTGCGACTTTGTTGATCATGATGCCCACAAGGACTTGGGTTCATCGCACCGACTAACTGAAAGCGGGCAGGGAAGCAGCACTTGGATCGAGCGCGCGAAATCATCACTTCTCCTGTTTCTAATGGCTCACGTAGACAGTCTAAAATTTTACGCGGAAATTCAGGCAGCTCATCAAGAAATAAGAGACCTAAGTGCGCCAATGATATTTCTCCTGGTTGAGGTAAAGTGCCGCCTCCGACCAATGATGCGGCCGAGCAAGTATGATGCGGACTGCGATAAGGTCGTACTAAAAAGTCAGCTTGTGGGCGTTCAACTCCTGAAATTGCATGTAAGGTTGCCACTTCTAAAGCTTGAGCTTGCGTCATCGAAGGGATGAGGTGTGGCATGGCGTGCGCCAACATTGTTTTTCCTGTTCCTGGAGGGCCAAGCATTAAGAGGTTGTGTCCTCCTGCTGCGGCAATCTCAACCGCTTTTTTGGCTTGCACTTGACCTATAATATCTTCCATTTTGATATAAGGTGTGGGGTCTTGCTCGGCATAGAGGTCGGTGTCGGGGTAGGCGGGCAATGTGGCTTGATGATGTAAATAAGCACTGATTTCACATAAGTTTTTCGCCAAGGCGACTTTAGGGTAGTCGGCCATGTGATTATCTTGACCATTTTCAAAGGGCATCACCAAGACTCTTTCAGTGCGTGCGGTGGCAATAATTACAGGTAAGAGACCTTGGCAGGCGCGTACTTCGCCTGATAAGCCCAGCTCACCGACAAATTCTTTTCCCTCTGCTGCATGAGCGGGCAATTGTTGTGAAGCAATGAGAATACCTACTGCAATGGGTAAATCATAACGGCCACCTTGTTTAGGTAAATCGGCTGGAGCAAGATTGACCGTAAGTCTGCGCATGGGAAACTCAAACCCTGAATGGAGCAGCGCGCTGCGTACACGCTCTTTAGATTCTTTAACTGACGTTTCAGGTAAGCCGACTAAGTTAAAAGCCGGCAAACCGTTGCTTAAATGTATTTCAACTTTCACTTCAGGTGCGTGCATGCCGTCACGAGCGCGACTAATAATGGTGGCAAACGTCATAGAATACTCCTTAATGAGTATGGTTTTTAAGGTAGAAAGTAACGCATCACTATTCTAGTGGTTGTACTTGTTACATAAAAGGCTTGATTCTAGGTAGTTAAAATGGAATTATGTTCAATCTTCACATGAAAAAGGATAATTTTATGTCAGTAAAAAAAGCCGAATATATTTGGTTTAATGGTTCTTGTGTACCTTGGCAAGATGCAAAAGTGCATGTGATGTCTCACGCTCTACATTATGGCTCTTCTGTTTTTGAGGGAATTCGTGTATATAAAACCCCTCAAGGCAGTGCTATTTTTCGTTTACCTGAGCACGTTCAACGTTTATTTGATTCTGCAAAAATATATCGTATGCCTATTCCATTTTCACAAATGGATATCATGAATGCTTGTAAAAATATTGTGCTTGAGAATAAGCTCACAGAAGGTGCGTATATTCGACCTCTTATTTTTATGGGTGATGTTGGCGCAGGCGTCAAACCTCCTGTTGGATCTATAGCTGAGGTCATGGTTGCAGCTTTTCCTTGGGGTGCTTACTTAGGAGAAGGCAGCTTAGAGCAAGGCGTGAAAGCGCAAGTATCATCATGGCAGCGCTTGGCACCTAATACTATGCCTACTGCCGCGAAAGCAGGTGGTCATTATTTGTCGAGTCAATTGATTGCAGAAGAAGCAAGGCGTCATGGTTATGATGAAGGGATAGCTTTAGATATACAAGGTCAGCTCTCAGAAGGCTCAGGTGAAAATATTTTTGTGGTCAAAGGCGGTATCTTGTATACACCTCCTGCGACAGCTGCAATTTTGCCTGGCATTACACGTGATACGGTGTTTCAGTTGGCTGAATCGCTCGGTTATAAAGTGGTTGAGCAAGCTCTACCGCGTGAGTCGCTCTATCTTGCAGATGAAGTCATGATGACAGGTACAGCAGCTGAGATTGTACCTGTGTGTCACATCGATGGTTTAGAAGTGGGCACCGGTAAGCCAGGTCCTATCACAAGGCATATGCAAAAAGCCTTTTTTGGCTTATTCAACGGCGAAACTGTGGATCAATGGGGTTGGTTAGACGCCATTGAACCCCAGCATCTTGATGCAGAGCCTGTTAGCTAGATCATCTGATCTCATATCTTGCAAGGCTTAAGTTGTATGCAGGTTATTGCTTCTCTAAAAATACACCTATCTCGGTATGATGGGTGTAAGGAAATTGATCAAAAAGTGCAAAGCGAGTGATACGATGTGTGGTAGTTAGCTGTTGCAAGTTTTGCTCTAGTGTATCGGGATTACAAGAAATATAGAGAATACGCTCGTAGCCTTGTAGCATTTTTGTGGTGGCTTCATCCAGACCTGCACGTGGTGGATCAACCAAAATGGTATTGCAGTCGTAGCCCTCTAGATCAATGCCTTCAAGACGTTTAAACGCACGCTCTTTATTTAATGCCTGAGTAAACTCTTCAGCAGAGAGGCGTATGACTTGTACCTGCTCTGTTTGATTTCGAGCAATATTGTATTGCGCACAAGCTACGGATGATTTGGATATTTCTGTAGCTAATACTCGACGAAAATTATCCGCTAAGGCGATAGAAAAGTTACCATTGCCGCAATAGAGTTCAAGCAGATCACCTTCACTGTTTTGCGTGACATCTATCGCCCACTCCAGCATCTGTATGGCCACTGCACCATTGGGCTGCGTGAAACTATTTTCGACTTGTTTGTAATGCAAGGTTTTATGCTTTAGTGGCAGAGACTCGATGACATAGTCTTTCTCAATACAGATTTTCTTTTTGCGTGAGCGACCAATGAGGTTGATCTGAAACTCTTGACTCAACTCATGTTTAAGCGCAGTCGCTGCTTGTTCCCATGTTTCATCAAGAGGTTTGTGATAGAGCAAAGATACCAATATTTCACCGCTTAAGGTCGATAAAAAATCAATTTGAAATAACTTGTAACGCAAAAGAGGCTGATGTTTGATCTGGGCTAAAAGCTTAGGCATCAATTGATTGATGAGCAGGCTTGCAGGCTCAAATTGATCGACTCGAAACTTTTCCTTGGTGACGGGATCAAACATGATGTAGTAGAGATCTTCACCTTCATGCCACACGCGAAATTCGGCACGTAATCGATAGTGCTCGGCTGGCGAAGGAAACACTTCGAGCTGAGGCGGGGCAAAGGCTGCAAATTTTTTTTCAATGGCAACCTGTTTTTCTTTAAGCTGTTGTGTATACAACATGTTTTTTGATTGAGTTGAAGTCATAGGTGAACTGCTTGATTAAAAGAAAGGATCATAATGCACCCAACTCAATTGTCTAGTACTTTTGTAAATACTTGTGTAAGAAAGCTAATTTTTAAAGAAAACAAGAGTTTTTCCGCTTTCTGTTGTATTTTTAAAGGCGGAACTTGCATAGTTTATATTACTTGATTTTCAAACTTAAATTAGGTAGGTTAGACCACTGGAAGCATGCAGGATTACGATGATGGAATATTTTAATCGTGCACGATCATAGAGTAACCATGGAGCTAGGTTGTGCTGTGACACTCTTGTTGTTGATATTGCGCATGCAATGGAAAACAAGGAGAACGTGAGTGAAGCACTTTGTCTTATTATCGTTGATGATGAGTGTCTCGACCCGAGCCGCAGATATGTCTTTTAACCTTACAAAAGGCGTAACACAAATCAGTCAACAAGTTTATTTTTTACATATGACTATCTTCTATATTTGCTGCGCAATAGGAGTGATTGTTTTTGGTGTCATGTTTTACGCGATGTTTAAGCATCGTAAATCTAAAGGTGCGGTAGCGCATCACTTTCATGAAAATGTCAAAGCAGAAATTGCTTGGACCATCATTCCTTTTCTGATCTTACTCATTATGGCGGTTCCCGCGACCAAAACCTTATTGGCTATGGAAAACCCTGATGATGCGGAGCTAACGATTCGTATTACAGGCTCTCAATGGAAGTGGCATTATGAATATTTTGGTCATGACGTAAGCTTTTTTAGCTTACTTTCTACACCAAGAGAAGAAATTTATGGTGATCAAGAGAAAGGAGAGAATTATCTCATTGAGGTTGATAAACCTTTGATTTTACCAACAAACCGTAAAGTTAGGTTTTTAATGACTTCAGATGATGTGATCCATTCTTGGTGGGTGCCTGATTTTGCAGTGAAAAAAGATGCTTTACCTGGTTTTATCAATGAGGCATGGACCAAAATTGATAAGCCTGGGGTGTATCGCGGTAAATGTACTGAGCTTTGTGGTAAAGAGCATGGTTTTATGCCGATTGAAGTGCATGCTTTAGAAGAAGGTGACTTTGATGATTGGCTTTATAATGCCAAGTTAGAGATGAAGCAAGCACAGGCCAAAGCTGATGCCGGAGCGCAAGAAACATTATCGATGGGCGAGCTCATGACCTTGGGTGAGAGTACATATAATGTACGTTGTGCGGCTTGTCACCAAGTCAATGGCGCGGGTTTAGAAGGTATTTTCCCTGCGTTAGATGGTAGTGAGATGGTCAATAAAGATATCAAAGGGCACATCGATATCGTTGTCAACGGGAAAACAGGTACAGCCATGGCTGCGTTTTCTAACCAGTTGACACCTAAAGAAATTGCAGCTGTTGTTACCTATGAGCGGAATGCTTGGAGTAACAAAACAGGTGATGTAATTCAACCAGCGGATGTTGCCGCTCATCCAAAGAAATAATAGGGAGATATTATTGTGACTGCAACAACAGGAGTAGACACTTTAAGTCAACACGATGCACATGAAGATCATGGGCCTGCTTCGGGTTTCATGCGCTGGGTGCTTACCACTAATCACAAAGATATAGGTACGATGTATCTGGTGTTTAGTTTTGCGATGTTTTTAATTGGCGGCGCTATGGCGATGATCATTCGTGCCGAGCTGTTTCAACCTGGTATGCAATTGATTGAGCCTAACTTTTATAATCAGATGACAACTGTGCATGGTTTGATCATGATTTTTGGTGCGGTCATGCCTGCTTTCACGGGGCTCGCTAATTGGTTGATTCCGATGATGATTGGCGCACCGGATATGGCTCTACCACGTATGAACAACTGGAGCTTTTGGATCTTACCTGTAGGTTTTGCCATTTTACTTGCTTCGTTATTTATGCAAGGTGGTGGGCCGAACTTTGGTTGGACTTTTTACGCACCGCTTTCTACGACTTATAGTCCTGCAAGTACAGCACTCTTTGTTTTCACGGTACATATTTTGGGAATCAGCTCGATTATGGGCGCCATCAATGTTGTAGTGACGATCGTGAATTTACGTGCGCCGGGTATGACGTGGATGAAGCTCCCCTTGTTTGTATGGACTTGGTTTATTACTGCATTTTTATTGATTGCTGTGATGCCTGTTTTAGCAGGTGCGGTCACTATGGTGTTAACCGATAAATATTTTGGCACCAGCTTTTTTGCTGCCAGCGGTGGTGGTGATCCGGTGTTATTTCAGCATATCTTTTGGTTTTTTGGTCATCCTGAAGTATATATTATGATTTTACCTAGCTTTGGTATTATCTCGGCCATTATTCCTGCGTTCTCGCGCAAGCCTTTGTTTGGTTATGCTTCTATGGTGTACGCTACAGCAAGTATCGCGATTTTATCTTTTCTTGTGTGGGCGCATCATATGTTTACCGTGGGTATGCCTGTGTTTGCTGAGCTCTTTTTTATGTTCTGTACCATGCTGATTTCTGTGCCTACAGGTGTGAAAGTCTTTAACTGGGTGGCGACCATGTGGCGAGGTTCTATCACTTATGAAGTACCTATGCTATTTGCTATTGCTTTTATTGTCTTGTTTACTTGCGGTGGTTTTTCAGGATTGATGCTTGCGATTACACCTGCTGATTTTCAGTATCATGATACTTATTTTGTTGTGGCGCATTTTCATTATGTCTTGGTTACAGGCGCAATCTTTTCTATTTTTGCAGCCGTGTATTATTGGCTACCTAAATGGACAGGTTACATGTTTGATGAAAAGTTAGCACAGCTCCATTTTTGGTCGTCTTTGATTTCAGTTAATGTATTATTTTTTCCGATGCATTTTCTAGGACTTGCGGGGATGCCGCGTCGTATTCCTGATTATGCGCTGCAATTTGCTGATGTAAATCAAATTGTTTCTATAGGTGGTTTTGCTTTTGGCTTGTCTCAGTTCATCTTTTTGGCGGTTTTGGTGAAGTGTATTCGTGGTGGTGAAAAAGCAAAAAGTAGACCTTGGGAAGGTGCAAAAGGTTTAGAGTGGACGATTCCAAGTCCCGCACCTTATCATTCGTTCACGACACCGCCTAAGATAAGTGAGTAATCTATGCGTCAGCGTAAATTAACTGGATTATTGTATTTATCTGCTTTGGCTATGTTTGGCTTTGGCTTTGCTTTGGTACCTTTGTATGACGTGTTTTGTCAGGTCACAGGTATCAATGGGAAGCCTTCCAATGAAGCGGCTGTGATGCTTGAGGAACAAGTGGATCAGCAGCGTGAAATTAAAGTCCAGTTTATGACTCATGTTGATCCGAAAATGCCTTGGTTGTTTGAGCCTGAGGTGCGCGAGGTGATGGTGCATCCAGGAGAAATCAAAAAAGTCAGCTTTAAGGCAGTCAATCAGAAACGCCAATATGTCATAGGGCAAGCTATTCCTTCTATTACTCCTGGAACGGCTGCGGTGTACTTTCACAAAACAGAGTGTTTTTGTTTTAATCAACAACAGCTATCGCCTTTAGCGAGCGTGGATATGCCGCTTATCTTTTACCTTGATACATCGATACCTGAGACCATTAAAACCTTAACGCTTTCTTATACTTTGTATAATGTCAGTGATCAACTTGTCGCTTCAACGATGAAAAATGGAGTTTTCAATGAGTGAAAAATATGAACATTATTATGTTCCTGCACAAAGTCCTTGGCCGATTGTAGGTGCTTTAGGGCTTGGCTTAATTGCTTTTGGTGCAGGCACTTTTATACAACAATTAGATGAGCCAGGTGGCTATGGTGGTTATTTGCTTTTGATGGGCATTGGAACCATCATATTTATGATGTTCGGTTGGTTTAGGCATGTTATCCAAGAGTCGATGTCAGGTTTGTATTCGAAGCAAATGGATCGTTCTTTTCGTCAAGGAATGAGCTGGTTTATTTTTTCTGAAGTGATGTTCTTTTGTGCATTTTTTGGTGCGTTATTTTATGCGCGTATGATTGCCATGCCTTGGTTAGCTGGTGCAGGCAATAATGCGATGACACACGAAGTGTTATGGCCTGCTTTTGAAGCAGTGTGGCCTTTGCTCATGACTCCAGATGGTACCACAACACAAGCCATGTCTTGGTCGGGTTTGCCACTTTATAACACCATTATTTTGCTGATCTCGTCGGTAACTTTGCATTTTGCACATGTTGGTTTAGAGCAAAATAAAAGAGTACAACTGTCTTTGTTTTTGTTTATTACGATTGCTTTAGGTGCTTTGTTTCTCTCAATGCAAGGCATTGAATATATACATGCTTACCAAGAGATGGGATTAAAACTCGACTCGGGTATTTATGGTAATACTTTCTTTCTCTTAACTGGTTTTCATGGTTTACATGTCACCCTTGGCTCTATCATTTTGTTTGTGTTGTGGCTGCGTACTTTAAGGGGACATTTTACGCCCGAAAAGCATTTTGCCTTTCAGGCTGGAAGTTGGTATTGGCATTTTGTTGATGTCGTGTGGCTATGCTTATTTATTTTTGTCTACGTGCTTTAACGCTAGTAAGGTCTTGCATTGAGCGTAATCCAGCCCTGTGAGGCGGCGAGCAGCACTAAGATAATAATTAAGACAGAAGCCAGTAGTCGTCTTTGGATAAATTGTGTCATGTTTGGCTCGCCTTTTCGCATTTGGAAAAGCGCTTTGCCTAAGCTAATAAAGATATAAATGAGTAATAAAATAATGAGTAATTTAAGGGTGAGCATAAAATCCTTTTTGTATCCTTCCATTGTGTGGGTTATTTTTACTCTGACTGTTGTTGGCATTTTAGTCAAGCTCGGTTTGTGGCAGTTGAGTCGAGCAGAGCAAGCACAAAGTCGGATGATACAGTTTCAAAAGACAGCTCAAACAACACAGCCTTTAAGCTTAACTCATGCTCCTCATGATGCGGGGCAGTGGGTTGTTGCGCAAGGAGAAGTGTTTCCTGAATATGCTCTACTGCTTGATAACCAAACTTTAGAAGGACGTGTGGGTTATAAATGGCTGATGCCTTTTTATGCCTCACGCGTTGATCTTTGGTTGCTTTTGGATCTTGGTTTTATCTCAGCTTCTGGTCGTGATGTTATACCAACGCTACCTCAAGTAGAGAGGTATCAACAGATCCAAGGTCAAATTTATGCGGTATCAAAAAACCCTCTTAACCATGAACTGAAAGGAGAACCAGGCTTTCCCAAAAGAATACAAGCTCTAGATATGGCAGCACTTCGAGCTGTCTTACATCGACCTCTCGTGGATTATATTTTGAGATTAGATAAAATAGGAAAATTAAATTTAGCTTCTTTGTATAAACCATCACAAATTCCTTATACTAAACACCTAGGCTATGCTGTGCAATGGTTTGCTATGGCGGGTGTTTTCTTGATACTCATGATTATTTATCGACGAAGATCAAAGGATTGTTTATGAAACTTCGCGGCATACCCAAAACATTATTACTTATTGCTTTTATTTTTGTGTTACCTATTTTGGTTGCCAAATTACTTTTAGATCAGGGATGGTATGAAAAAGGCTATACAAATAAAGGTGTCTTCTTTAAAGAACACTTGACCTATTCGCATATGAGTATGCGAAATCCTATGCTTGGTTTGTGGCAAGTAGCTTATGTGCTACCGCAAATTTGCCAAGATGACTGTCTCGCTCAATTAGCACTGATGAGGAACTCATGGATGGCTCTAGGGCGCAAACAAGATCGTGTAAGTCTTGTGGTTTTTGTGCATCCTGATAGCGATCCTTTAATCAAACAGCAAATCCATAACTCAGATCTTTATATTTGGATGAAAACACCTAAAGATTTTGCTAAGCGTTTTCATGAGCAGGAGCTTATGATTATCGATCCCCTCGGTAAGTTTATTTTGCATTATGAAGGCTCGAAAAAGAAATCAGAGTCTGAAAAAATCATGGGAAATAGAGATTTGATGTTGGATTTAAGGAAGTTACTGACGTTTTCTAAGGCAGGTTAGTTATGCAAAAAATGCTAGGTGTGAGCTTAGTTCTTGCGTTGTGTGTCATTATGATGGGCGCCTATACAAGGTTGTCCGATGCGGGTTTAAGTTGTCCTGATTGGCCTAATTGCTATGGTTACCCAACGGTAACACAAGCTCAAGATCATTTAATATTAGCGGAGCAAAGTTTTCCAGAGCGACCTCTTGATGCGGGTAAAGCATGGTTAGAAATGATCCATCGTTATATTGCTGGCGCTCTAGGTTGTTTTGTGTTTTTTATGGTGGCTTTATCCACTTGGCGTGAAAAGAAAATACAACCTTTGCCTACAGCTTTGCTTGCTTTGGTAGGTATGCAAGTGACCTTAGGTATGTTGACCGTGACCATGAATTTGGTGCCATGGATTGTAACAGGTCACTTATTGGGTGGCTTTAGCTTATTTTCTTTACTTTGGATTTGGTTCCTCTCTTACCGCTACTTTTCTATAGATTCTGATGTGTCACAAAAAAAGCGATTGATGCCTTATGCAATTATTGCTTTAGTGGCTCTTGTGGGGCAAATTTTTCTAGGCGGTTGGATGGCTTCGAATTATGCTGCAACCGCTTGTACAGAACTGCCTTTTTGCGAAGGGCAATGGTGGGAAAACTTGCAGTGGATGCAAGCTATGTTCGGGTTTCTTGGTAATTATACCGACTATGAGTTTGGTGTACTTAATTATAATGCGCGTATGACGATTCATGTTTTGCATAGGTTTGGTGCGCTGTTAGCTTTTGCCTGTATTTTTATATTGGTTCTGCGTATGCTTTACTGTTGCCAATCGCTTATATTGCGTCGTGCAGCATGGATTATATTGGGACTGCTTACGGTGCAGCTGAGTTTAGGTGTGAGTCATATTATTTTTCACTTTCCTGTTTATATTGGGGTTGCGCATAATGCGGTGGCCGCTTTGCTTCTATTAAGTTGTTTGTTTGTATTGTATACATTGATGCGTTATCAAGGAAGAGCAGCATATGTCTAGATTATCGATGCCGATGAAAAGTTACGATGCCTATGTTGAGTTAGCTTGTGCTTATTTGGAGCTCACTAAACCTAAGGTTGTCTTGTTGATGTTATTGACCGTGTTAGTAGGAATGTATTTAACACCTGTTGAGAGTTTGCCCATATTGCAAACAGTGCTTGGCTTGCTGGGTATTGCAGCACTTTCTGCATCAGGTGCTGTGTTCAATCATATTTTAGATGAGCACATTGATCGCAAAATGATACGTACCCATCAGCGACCTCTGCCACAACAGAAGATTTCAACCTATCAAGCGATTGGCTTTGCTTCTGGTTTGTTATGTATCGGTTTTCTTTGTTTGTATCGTTGGGTAAATCCTCTTACGGCTTGGTTGACTTTAGCCAGCTTGGTTGGGTACGCTTTTATTTATACTTTATATCTCAAGCGTGCAACATCACAAAACATTGTGATAGGAGGACTCGCAGGTGCTATGCCTCCTTTGTTGGGTTGGACGAGTATCATGAATCAGGTTGACCCTTTTCCTCTATTGCTGGTTATGATCATTTTTACATGGACTCCCCCTCATTTTTGGGCTTTAGCGATAGATAGAGAAAAGGATTATGCTAAGACAGGTTTACCTATGCTTCCTGTTGCTTATGGTATCGAATTAACTAAACTATTTATTCTTTTGTATACCATTTTGTTGATGCTGGTGTGTTTGCTACCTTATCTGATGAATTTATCAGGTTTGCTTTATTTGGTCGTATCCACTTGGGTTAATGGTTTATTTATTTATAAAGCTTGGTTGTTTTATCGTGCAGAAGATCAGAGACAAGCGATGCCTTTATTCAAGTTTTCTATTGTGCATCTTATGGTACTCTTTGTTGCTTTATTAGTTGATCACTATGGCATGGCACTATGAGAAGAGCATATGTTATTGCCGTACCTCTAGTCTCAGCATTATTGGGTATTATACTCTATTATGGTCTGTTTGCTAAACATCCATTACGCTCTGGTTTAATGTTTACACAACCTAAAGTTTTGAGTGATTTTACTTTATATGATCAGTTTGGTGCTCCATTTCGCCCAAGTCATTTATTGGGGCACTGGACTTTGCTGTTTGCTGGATATACATCTTGTCCTGATGTATGTCCAACAACCTTAGCTCAGTTAAAATATGTGTGGCAGACCTTAGATGAGTCTCAGCTACATATTGCAATGGTTTCTGTTGACCCGCAATACGATACTTCAGAACGTCTCAAAGATTATATGGCTTATTTTGATCCCGATTTTTTAGGTTTGCGGGCTGAGCATAATCAGCTTTCTCCGTTTTTACGTCAACTTGGATTAATTTATACACCGAAAAAAAATGAGCAAGATATGATTCATCATAGCGCATCGATGGTTTTACTTAATCCAGAGGGACAGGTTGCTGCAATTTTAAAACCTTCGCCGCAATCACTTGGAGGCATGATGACTATCAAGGCTGACGATGTGATTCACGACTTAAAGCTTTTATTACATAACCGTGCGAAGCCTACATCTTTTTTATAAAAGATCTCCTGTTTTTTATTTATGGTGTTTTAGCCTATCTTGATGTGTACTGAAAAAGAGAATGCCTTATTTAAATAGGAGACAAAGTGACTGTCTGGAAAAGACAGCTTAAGAGGTTTGAATAATAGATGTATTTTTTTATGTTGATTAAATTGATTTGCGGTTAACATCATCAACATATATGATAAATATTCGTGCTAAAATTTATTTCATTGCTTAAGGATAAGAATTTAAATGAATATCTATGCTGATCTTGTTGATGTTGATGATGGCTGTGCACCTAATCCGTTTTATCGTGTGATGACATTTGCTTTAGGTCAATCAAAAATAAGACAAGAGGCGAAAGTAGGTGATGCTATTGTAGGTTTATCTAAATGTCGCTTAACTCAGGATTCTCAGGTAGTGTATGCTGGGATTGTTTCGGATGTGATGTTACTTGAATCATATTTTGATGATTCGAGGTATTTAAATAAAAAACCTTCTTTTAATCCGAAAAATAGTCGAGATTGGTTTGATCAGTATGGTGATAATATTTATCAAAAGAGTGCTGGTGTGTGGAAGCAACATACTCATTTATCTCGCTCTAAATCAGATATGGCGGAAGATATTCAAGGTAAACATGTTTTGATATGTAAACAATATTGGTATTTTGGCAAAAAAGCGCTGAATTTGCCTGAAAAACTTCAGTTACTTATGCCTGATACAGATGCTTTTAGAAAAAATACAGATGAGCTTTTAAATCAAAGTTTTATAAAGTGGATTAATACATATGAAAGAGGTGTTGCGGGGTTGCCCACAGAAATTGCAAGGATAAAAGATTCTGATCTTGTGTCATAGATAAGTACTCAGTGTATATGCTCTATTGGGTCGTTTAAGTAAGAGACGGATAAAATGAAAAAATTATGTATAATGTTCACGATATGTATGGGATGCTTGAGTTATCCCGTCTTATCTAAAACGACCACACATGCTTCTCAAGATGAGGCTTTAAAAGCCTCTTACACGGTGAAAGGAAGACTTTTGGAGTTCGCACTTCAAAAAGGGTTTAAGCCTTTTTCCCTTGCCCAAGCTGAACGTATTTTGAGTGATTTGGAAGAGAAAAATCCGATTAGTTTACTGAAAAAACATCCATCTTTTGATTATATTTCTTTACTTGATGCATCTTCAGTCACTTCTTTATTAGGAGAAGATGCAAAGTCGGCTTCCGGTGAAAAGATGAAGCTTAAAAATGGTCAAGATGCTTTTATAGGTGTTGAGTTTGCAACTAAAATCAGTCGACCACACCTGAACTATATCAACTTACATGCAGAGCTAAAGCAATCACAATTGACTAAGCATGATCATTTAAAATCTCTTGATTTAGAAGTAGACAAAATGGTGACATTGCATCAGTTTCAATGGATAAGCAATCAAGACTTGGTTAACCCAATACAAAAGCGCTTACTTTCAAGACAAGAGCTAAAAAATATTTTAACTGGAGCTCAGCAATATGCTGGAGAAGATCTGGTACTCTGGCATGTTTATTCTGAGGTACATACTGCTCAAGATAATATACTTCCGGCTTTAAAAAAGCAGTCTAGACCCCAAGGTTTGATTGATTAAAAGTATGCTGTGTAAGCTGCTTAAATGACTTGAAGAGATCTGTTTGATTCTATGTTCAGTAGAAGAGCTCAAAAGAAGAGAAGAGGCAAAACAAAGCATAATAGTTTTATTTTACCTCAGCCAGATTTAGCCCTGATTACGCACTCTATATAAATAATAATACCATCCGAAGATAAGACAGCAGATAAAGAGGATCATGCTGTGACCTCCATAGCTAAATAAAGTACGACCTTGAGTGAGCTCTATTTCACCATATAAAACTGTGCTTTGATCAACTGGCGCTTGTTTTATGATCTCGCCTTTGGCGTTGACACTTGCTGTGATGCCACTGTTGGTTCCTCTTAGTAACGGCCGTCCAAATTCAGCAGCACGCATTTGCGCAATTTGCATATGTTGTGCAGGACCGATAGAACGTCCAAACCATGTATCATTTGAAATGGTTAACAAGATTTGCGTTGTATCATCGAAGTTAGCACGCAAGGCTTCGGCAAAAGCAATTTCATAGCAGATTTTAGGTAAAATAGTGTAACCTGCAGCTTTCAATTGATTTTGCTTGGCATCGCCGGCATAAAAGTTAGACATAGGTAAATTGAAAAAGGGTGCAATGGGTCTGAGCAGATCTTCAAACGGAACATACTCACCTATAGGTAATAAATGCGCTTTTTGATATCGATTGGCATTGTTATCATGATAACCTTCTTGCTCTACACCCTCTTTTTCATAGTTACCTAATACGAGGATCCCATTATAGGTTTTATGGTTTTTATGCTGTGTAATGCCTGTGATGAGCCCAACATCATGCTTTTTCGCTATGCGATCCATTCTGTATAAGTAGGATTGGATTCTTTTTTCCGATGTTGCAAGTGCTGATTCAGACCAAATAATTAAATCGGCTTTATCCCAGTATGCTTCAGAGAGTGTTGCTTGTGTATCGAGAGAAGGTTTGAGATAACTAGGATTCCACTTAATGCTTTGTGGCGTATTACCTTGAACCAATGCAACATGAACGCGCTCACCTGTGTTCTCGATGGGGTTGAGCATGTACCCGAGAAGAGTACAAAAGCCAAGCGTACAAGAGATGATGAGCGGTATTTTATATTGTTTTGTGCTGATGATTGAGAACAATAAAGCGGCAATCAGCGCAGAAATCCCCGTGAGCCCTAACGCACCTATATAGGGTGCAAGATGGATGAACGGACTCCCTACAAAAACATAACCATCCCATAACCAAGGAAAACCTGTTAACAGTTCACCACGTAGCCATTCAGTAAAACACCAGATGACAGGAAAGATCATGAGAGTGATTTTGTACATACCAAGAGGGTTGAGTCGTTGGAGTAACCAACCCGCAAGCATAGGATAGAGCGCTTGATAAGCATTAAATACAAGTAACAATAAGAGAGCAACATAAAGAGGTAAGTCGCCATATTCGATCATACTTACTCTAAGCCAATTTGATCCTATAAAGAATTTACCTAAGCCAAACGCAAACCATATGAGGCTATTGTGTGTTAATTTATGACGTTGACTCAGGAGTAAAGGGCAGGCCAGAGTTAACGGTGCAAGGATCCAGATATGGAAGGGTGCATAAGCAAGCACTGAGAGTGCACCACTAAAAAATGATACGATAATACGCAATGTTTGTGCTGAGGAGCGGGAACTGAGTAACATATCAGAGACATAAGCTCCTACAGTATGAAGTTTATCCTGTTGGGTTGATTCGAACATCGAGTTTTATAATCCTTCGTGTATCTGCTTTGAGAACCGTGAAGACTAGTTTTTCTAGCGTAATACTTTCTCCGGTTTGTGGCAAGTGTCCGAATGCATGAGCCACTAGGCCACCAATAGTATCAAACTCTTCATCACTGAGCTGTGTGTTCAGTAATGTATTAAATTCTTCTATGGGTGTGAGTGCATCAATATGAAACTGGTTTTTGCTGACTTTTTTGATGTAGTTTTTTTGTTCGGGAGCTAAGTCGTATTCATCCTCAATATCACCGACGATTTCTTCTAGAATATCTTCAATGGTGATAAGGCCCGATACTCCGCCATACTCATCTACAACAATAGCCATGTGATAACGTTTAGAGCGAAACTCTTTAAGAAGCACATCGACTCTTTTACTTTCAGGCACAACGACCGCAGGTCTGATGATATCGCGAAGCTCAAAATCCAGTTCAGGATGATTGAAGCTATGTTTGAGCAAGTCTTTTGCGAGTAAAATACCTTCAATGTGATCTTTATCGTCATGAATGACAGGAAAGCGGGAGTGCGTGGTATGTACGACCTTTTGGATAATTTCAGGTAAAGTAAGATTTTTCTGAATAGCGACGATTTGCGATCGAGGAATCATGACATCACGTACCTTGAGTGTGGTTACATCTAGTACACCTTGAATCATTTCTTTGGTGTCTTCGGTAATCACATCGCGCTTTTTCGCTTTTTTAATAACGGCTTCAAGTTCTTTTGTACTTTGAGGCTCGCCTTGCATAAGTTGTTTTATGCGAGAGATTAAATTTTTTTTCTGAGAGGGAGGTTTATCGTCACTCATAGTTGATAGGGTCATAGGTCTCTTAATAAATTAAATTTCGTCATCAGCATAAGGATTATTGTAACCCAGTTGCTGCATCAGTGTTGTTTCTAAGCTTTCCATTTCTTCAGCTTCTTTATCTTCTATATGGTCATAGCCGAGTAAATGCAAGGTACCATGAATAATTATATGTGCCCAGTGCGCAATCATATCTTTATTTTGTTCTTTGGCTTCTTCTTCAATCACTTCAGCGCAGACGACTAAATCACCTAATAAAGGTATAGGCAAGTCTTCATGCTGCTCAAGAGGGAAAGCTAAGACGTTTGTGGGCTTATTCTTTTGGCGGTATTCATGGTTGAGATATTGTATTTCATGTTTATCAGTAATACGGATGGTCATCTCGACTTCAGAGCGGTGCGCACCAATGGCAGTTTTGACCCATTTAAGAATCTCAGCATCACTAGGTTGTTCTTGCTGCTCGATGATGCGCTGAATGTATAAATCAATAGACATGTTATTTTTTGTGCTCTTTTCGTTGTTGTTCTTTTTTATCATGTTGCTCATAAGCATCGACAATATGAGCGACCAATGGATGGCGTACTACGTCTTTAGCATCAAAAAAATTGAAGCTGATGTCATCAAGATCCTGTAATACTTCTATAGCATGTTTGAGTCCTGATTTTTGATTTTTAGGTAAATCGACTTGAGTGATATCACCTGTAATTACAGCTTGGCTGCTAAAGCCAATACGTGTAAGGAACATTTTCATCTGCTCAATGGTTGTATTTTGCGATTCATCGAGAATGACAAAAGCATCATTGAGCGTACGTCCGCGCATATAAGCAAGAGGTGCAACCTCAATAATGTTACGTTCGATATACTTTTCGACTTTTTCAAAGCCGAGCATTTCGAACAAGGCATCGTATAAAGGTCGTAGATAAGGATCGACTTTTTGGCTCAAGTCACCAGGCAAGAAACCCAACTTTTCACCCGCCTCGACCGCTGGGCGTGTGAGCAAAATGCGACGTACCTCTTGACGCTCCAATGCATCTACAGCGGCAGCAACGGCTAAATATGTTTTGCCCGTTCCCGCAGGCCCTATACCAAAGCTAATATCATGTGACATGATATTTTGCATATAGGCTGTTTGATGCTGATTGCGTGGTTTGATAAGACCTGCTTTAGTTTTGATTTGAATATCGGTTTTGTGTGGCCTTGTTTGAGGCATTTTAGATGAAAGGGTGTTAATTTCTTGCATAGCTAAGTGAATTTGTTCCGGCTCTAAAGGAGGAATACGGCCTCTTATAGGCTGTGTCTCCAGATAAAGCTCTTGTAATAGTTTTTTAGCGGCATGAGCTTGCTGCGTTTCACCATGAATATAAAAACGGTTGTCTCTATGATTGATTTCAACCGAAAGCCCTTGTTCAACTTGCTCTAAGTTTGCGTCTAAAGGACCGCAAAGAGACGCAAGACGGCGTCCCTCTACAGGCTCTAGCTCGAGTTCTATTTGAATTAAATGGCTCAAAGAAGCACCTCTAAGCTGATTAGATTGATGGACTAAAAGTACCCACACCTAACTCATCGACAGCAGTGCGCTGTGACAGGAGTTCACTTGGATGTAAGTCTTTCCTAAGATCCATGTCGGCCTCAGAGCGAATGACTTTACCTCTGAGTGAGTTTGGTCTTGCTTCGGTAATTTCAATATCCACAAACTGACCTACCATAGTAGGCTGGCCTTCAAAGTTAACAATACGATTGTTCTCGGTACGGCCACAAAGTTCCATAGGATTCTTTTTCGATGGGCCTTCAACTAAAACACGCTGTACAGTGTCTTGCATACGACGACTGTACATCATCGCATTTTGATTGATGCGCTCTTGTAGAATGTAAAGACGCTTTTTCTTTTCTGTTTCAGGCACATCATCAGGTAAATCCGCAGCAGGTGTGCCAGGACGAGCACTATAGATAAAGCTAAAGCTTTGATCAAATTGAACATCTTCAATAAGCTTCATTGTAGCTTGGAAGTCTTCGTTGGTTTCACCGGGGAAGCCAATAATAAAGTCTGAGCTTAAATGCAAATGAGGACGTACTTTTTTGAGCCGACGTATAATCGACTTATACTCTAGTGCTGTATGAGGACGCTTCATGAGCGTGAGAATGCGATCAGAACCACTTTGAACAGGCAAGTGTAGAAAATCAACCAGTTCAGGCACATCTGCATATGCATCGATAATATCTTGCGTAAATTCAAGAGGATGGCTGGTGGTATAACGAATACGATCAATGCCATCAATTGAGGCTACATAACGTAAAAGGTGCGCGAAGCTACATATTTCACCATCGTGCATCACACCGCGATATGCATTCACGTTTTGGCCAAGCAAATTCACTTCTCGTACATTTTGTTCAGCAAGTTGCGCGATTTCATACAAGACATCATCTAAAGGTCGGCTGATTTCTTCTCCTCGTGTATAAGGAACAACACAAAAAGAACAGTATTTACTACAACCTTCCATAATGGATACGAATGCTGTAGGACCTTCTGCTTTAGGCTCAGGCAGGCGATCAAATTTTTCTATTTCAGGAAAGCTTGTATCAACTACAGCTTTTTCGCCTTGCTGAATCTTTTGAATCATCTCCGGCAAGCGATGCAATGTTTGTGGTCCAAAAACGAGATCAACAAAAGGAGCTCGTTCACGGATAGCGCGCCCTTCTTGAGATGCGACACAACCACCTACACCAATAATGAGGCCTGGCTTCTTTTGTTTGAGATTTTTCCAACGTCCTAGCTGATGAAAGACTTTTTCTTGCGCTTTCTCACGAATGGAACAGGTGTTAAGCAGCAAAACGTCAGCTTCTTCAGGATGCTCTGTTTCTTGGTAACCATGGGTGTCGTCGAGTAGTTCAGCCATTTTCGCTGAGTCATACTCATTCATTTGACAGCCCCAAGTTTTAATATGTAATTTTTTAGTCATGTTCAATCATTAACAAGAGTGAATAAAATTTGGGATGTATTGGTTTATCATTTTACCTTTTTTAAGTGCAAATCGCTACAAAATAACCCTATTTAGTCACGGTAAGGCTGAAAACAAGTGGAAAATTTATCTAAACTTTGGCTTTATCGAGTCTCAATGGTATGCTTAGTTGCACTAAAAAATAGTTTTGAGTGAGCGTATGCAACAATTTGATTTTGTAATACATGGAGCCGGCATGATTGGCAGCGCAACTGCGGTAGGCTTGGCTCAGCTTGGTTTTTCCGTTGCTTTGATTGAAGCAAAGCCACCACAGCCTTTTGATGCACTCCAGCCTTTTGATATGCGTGTTTCGGCACTTAGTTTTGCTTCGGAGTTGATGCTTGAGCGTTTAGGCGCTTGGTCTTGGATACGCAAGCAACGTATACGCACTTATAAACACCTTGAAGCCTTCGAGCGTCCTGATCAAGTGTTACGCTTTTCTGCTCCTGATGCAGGCTTACCTTATTTAGGACACTTTGTTGAAAACCGTTTGGTTCAGTTAGGTTTATGGCATCAATTTGAGCACTATGATCAGATTAAGCTTTGGTCTGGGCAGAGTATCCGTGAGATGACTTGGCAACCTGAACAGGTCGTTATTGAGCTGGAAGACGGTGAAACTCTTGCAGCAAAATGGGTGATTGGTGCTGATGGCATGCACTCTTTAATTCGGCAAAAAGCAAGTATTGCTGTATCTGGAAAAGGTTATGATCAAGCTGCTTTAGTGGTCAGTGTGCGCACACAATATCCTGAACAGCAGACCACATGGCAGCAGTTTACACCTGAAGGTGCGAGAGCTTATTTGCCTTTGGCTGATGACAGTGCTTCTCTTGTTTGGTATGCCAAGCCTGATCAGGTTCAGCAGTTAAAAAGCTTACCTGATGCAGTATTACGCCGTGAAATCATGCACGCATTTCCCGAACGCTTGGGTGATATTTCGATACAAAACCGAGCGTTTTTTGGTTTAACGCGCCAACATGCAAGACAATATGTGGCGCCGCGGACATTGCTTATCGGTGATGCTGCGCACAGTATTCATCCTTTGGCTGGCCAAGGTGTCAACTTAGGTTTCAAAGATTTAAAAGTTTTATTAGATGTGATCACTCAGGCACAAAACAAAGGACAGCAGGTGTTCAGTGAAGCAAGCTTCAAACCTTACCATCAGCTGCGTTATCGAGATAATTTGTTGATGATGTCAACGATGGACGTTTTTTATCAAGGCTTTAAAGTGAATTTGCCTTGGGTGCGTAAATTGCGTCAGTTTTCTTTGAAATGTGCGGCAAAATCAGGTCCTATCAAACATCATTTACTCAAATACGCTGTTGGTTTAACTTAATTAACCTATAAGAAAGTGTTAGAATAGAAACTTATTTAGTTTTTGAAGTGATAGACAAGATAGACATATAAAATGAGCATGAAAGATATACGTTTAATTGTTGGGTTGGCCAATCCAGGTGCTCAGTATGCACAAACAAGACATAATGCAGGCTCTTGGTATGTTGAACAACTTGCACAGCTTGCAGGTGCTACCTTCACTGAAGATAAAAAAATGTTCGGCCTTACAGCACGCGTGACTTTGTATGGTCATGATGTACGTTTGTTGATTCCTACTCAATTTATGAATTGCAGCGGTAAGTCTGTGCTCGCTATGGCTCACTTTTATCGTATTGCACCCGAACAGATTTTAATTGCACATGATGAACTTGATTTACCTCCTGGTGTGGCCAAGTTTAAGCAAGGTGGTGGACATGGCGGGCATAATGGCTTAAAAGATATTATTGCTTGCTTGGGGCAGCAGAAAGGGTTTTACCGCTTACGTATCGGTATTGGCCATCCCGGCAATAAAAAACAAGTGGCTGATTTTGTGTTAAATAAAGCACCGCAGAAAGAATATCAAGCAGCTTTAGATGCGATTGATGAGGCTGTACGTGCAACAGAAATAGGTTTTAAAACGGATCTTGCACAAGCAATGAACCGTCTACATTCATTTAATGCGCTTGCGAGCGACGAAAAATAAAGGTTTTGTTATGGGATTTAAATGTGGCATTGTGGGTTTACCTAACGTAGGTAAATCAACTTTATTTAATGCATTGACTCAAGCAGGTATAGAAGCTGCAAATTTTCCTTTTTGTACGATTGAACCCAATACAGGTGTGGTACCTGTGCCTGATTTGCGCTTACAAGCTTTGGCTGACATAGTGCAACCACAACGTTTGATTCCAACTACGATGGAGTTTGTTGATATTGCAGGTTTAGTCGCTGGGGCATCGAAAGGTGAAGGCTTGGGTAATCAGTTTTTGGCTAATATCCGCGAAACAGATGCGATAGGTCATGTTGTACGTTGTTTTGATGATGAAAATGTTGTGCACGTTGCAGGTCAGGTTAATCCACTTGAAGATATAGATGTCATCAATACGGAATTAGCGCTTGCTGATCTAGACAGTTGTGAGCGCGCTCTACAGCGTTTGGCAAAGCGTGCTAAAGGTGGTGATGCAGATGCTAAGTTTGAGATCACGGTTCTAGAAAAGTGTCTGCCTATCTTAGAAGAAGCAGGTATGTTACGTACACTGGAGTTGACTGCCGAAGAAGATAAAGCTATTGCTTATCTTAATTTTCTCACACGTAAACCTACAATGTACATTGCCAATGTTGCTGAAGACGGCTTTGAAGGCAATGCGCATCTAGAAGCTTTAACAGCTTTTGCAAAGGCGGAAAATGCTGTTGTGGTACCTGTGTGTGCTGCAATTGAATCTGAATTATCTGAGTTAGATGATGAAGATAGAAAAGAGTTTATGGCTGATTTAGGTATGGAAGAAGCAGGACTTGATCGCGTGATTCGAGCAGGTTATGAGTTACTTGATTTACATACTTATTTTACCGCTGGTGTAAAAGAAGTACGCGCATGGACTGTGCCTGTAGGATCTACGGCGCCTCAAGCTGCGGGTAAGATTCATACGGACTTTGAGAAAGGCTTTATTCGTGCAGAACTGATAGGCTATGATGATTATATCAGTTGCCAAGGTGAAGCTGGAGCGAAGGAGCAAGGTAAGTGGCGCTTAGAAGGTAAAGATTATATTGTTAAAGATGGTGATGTGATTCACTTTAGGTTTAACGTTTAATTTTGAATAAGTGTTAAAATAAGTCACTGTGAGTTCGTTTTTTTGCGGTGGCTTGTTGTTATCGGCTGAAATTATGCTTTGCGTGTAGCAGGTCAAGATATAACACAATGCTTACACCAAGAGTATAAAGTGGGCTACATGTTTCGATAAGAGACTATTTTTGAACAAAAAGAAAGCATTTACGCGCTTTAATCGCGATTTTTAATGGAAAAGGGTTGACCTCATCAGCTTGAATTTGCATAATACGCCAGCTCGTTAAAGAGTATTTGTATTAAGGCTATGTAGCTCAGCTGGTTAGAGCACAGCATTCATAATGCTGGGGTCGCAGGTTCAAGTCCCGCCATAGCCACCAAATACAATGCGGAAGTGGCGGAATTGGTAGACGCACCAGATTTAGGTTCTGGCGCCGTAAGGTGTGAGAGTTCAAGTCTCTCCTTCCG
>MDTC01104466.1_pt1 | contig 35994 bp, 31 predicted proteins | sample 811181 | NCBI WGS metagenome assembly MDTC01 (sample SAMN05326644, study PRJNA326480) | marine metagenome | isolation source: seawater | place: Pacific Ocean: North | collected 2011
CTTTCTGTTGCACTGGTCCTCTATTTTCATAGTGACGGGTGTTACCCGCTATAATGCTCTTTGGTGTCCGGACTTTCCTCTTTTGTTAAACAAAAGCGATAAGATGGCCTGCTAGGCAAAAGTATGTTAAAAATAACTGTTGATAAAAAGTTTTATTAAATTAATTATATGTAAAAATTTATAGGGTAATTTTTATATTTGTTAAATGAATAATTTTGTTGTTTCAGCATTAAAATACAGACCAAATAATTTTGATAGTGTAATTGGTCAAGGCCCAATAACAAAAACTTTAGAAAATGCTATCAAACAAAATCAATTACCACAGGCTTTATTATTTTGCGGTCCCAGAGGGGTCGGAAAGACTACATGTGCTAGAATATTAGCAAAAAAAATAAATGAAAGTGAAGAAAAATCTTCTGACTTTTCTTTCAATATATTTGAATTAGATGCTGCTTCTAATAACGGAGTAGACGACATTAGAAATTTAATTGATCAAGTAAGGATACCACCTCAAACAGGAAACTACAAAGTGTATATCATTGATGAAGTTCATATGTTATCAGGCCAAGCTTTCAACGCTTTTTTAAAAACTTTAGAAGAGCCTCCAACTTATGCGATTTTCATACTTGCAACAACAGAAAAACACAAAGTCATTCCTACTATCTTATCTAGATGTCAAATTTATGATTTTAAAAAAATAAGCACAGATGACATAAAAATCTATCTAGAAAAAATTGCAAATACAGAAAAAATTGTATTTGAAGAGGAGGCTTTATACTTAATTGCAAAAAAAAGTGATGGGGCTTTAAGAGATGCTTTATCAATATTCGATAGACTTGTAAATTATACAGAGGGAAACATTACCAAAAAACTAGCATTTGAAAATCTAAATGTTTTGGATTACGACATATATTTTGAAGCCTATGAATACCTAATTAAAAATGACATTACAAATATTCTTCTACTATTAAATAAAGTAATTGAAAAAGGATTCGATGGACAACATTTCATTGATGGATTCTCTTCACACCTTAGAGATTTGATGGTTGCTAAAAACTCTAAAACGCATAATTTACTATTACAAAACACCTCTCTGTCAAAAAAATATATTGAACAATCCAATTCAAAATCTATAGATTTTATTTTACAAGCAATTGACTTAACAGAAGATTGTAGTTATCGATACAAAACAAGTAAAAATCAACGACTACTAGTTGAAATATGTTTAATGAAACTTTGTTCAATTTCTCCAATTGAATTAAAAAAAAAAATAGTTATACTTCCCAGTAATTCAAAAAGAGATAAAGATTTAATTAAAATTGAAAAAAATATTAATAAAAAGGACAATTCAAAACTCCTTAAAAATTCCTCCAAAAAAGATCAAGCGGAAGAAAGTGTAATTATTCCCCAAAAAGAGAATATAATTTCAGGTTTATCAATTTCAAGCTTAAAAATTAAAAGAAGTATAGAAAAAAATAAGAAACAAAAAAAAGAATTACAAGTTTCAGAACAATCTGCTGAATTATTTAATGAAATTGATTTAAAGAAAGAGTGGAAAGCTTATTATACAAGTTTGTTAGCAAATGGCAGTAAAAATCTTGCTAGTATTCTACAAATTGATCAACCTGTGATTAAAAATAAAAATGAAATTCATTTCACTTTATCAAATAATACGAACAGAATTGAATTAGAAAAAAATAAATTTGGTTTAGTTGAATTTTTGAGACAAAAACTTAAAAACAATAAAATTGAACTCATTATTAAAGTAAACAAAGAAAAAGAGAAAAAATTTATTTATTCTAGTTTAGAAAAATTTGAAAAACTAAAATCAATAAATCCAAGCATAGATAAATTGCGAAAAGAATTTAAATTAGGACTTTAACTTTCGTAAAAGCTCAGATACCATTCCGTCAGCTAATCCAATTTTGGGAACTTCAATTTGATTTTCATTTATTGAATTAAGTAAGAATTGATATATTTTTCCAGCAGGAACAATAACGTCTGACCGATCTGGATTAAGTTTCAAGACTAATATTTTGTCAACATCTGACATTCTTTCAAGTTTCGAAATAATTAAATTTAGGTTTTTTAATGATAATGGAGACCCAATTTCGATTTCAGAAATTTTAAAAATTTTATTAATATTCCCTCCCAAACCTATAACTCTAATTTTTTTATATTTCTTAAGATTATTAGTTATCCAAAAGTGAAAAGTTTTCCAAGTTTTTTCACTGACAAGCTCATTGATTAATCTTACACCTCCAATTTTAAACGATTTAGTTTTTAAAATTTTTCCATTTTTAAAAATTGTTAATTCCGTACTGCCCCCCCCCAACGTCGATAAAACAAAAAGTATCTAAATTATTTTTATTATTAAATATTTTATTTTTTGTTATCAAAGCACCTTCTTTTTTACCATCAATGATCTTAATTGAAATACCTGTTTTACTTTTAACCAAGCTAACAATTTCTAAACCATTGGAGGAGCTTCTTAAAGCAGAAGTAGCATAAGCTAAATATTTTTCTACTTTATGAACTTTCATTAGTAACTTAAAAGAAGTCATACTGTCAATTAATCTTAAAATGTTTTCTTCAGTAATTCTACCCTGTGTAAAAGCATCTTGACCTAGCCTAATTGGGACTCGAATTAAAGCATTTTTTGTACTTTGAGGTGGATAGTTATTTCTAATAATAATATTAGATATTAATAGTCTAATCGCATTAGATCCAATGTCAATTGTAGCTAATTTTTTAATTTCTTTAAATCTATTCAACTTATTTTAAATAATAATTATAGATTTCATCCTGGGATCTAAAATTAGGCTTAGAATTTTTTTTATATTTATTTGTATTAGAATGATTAACAAATCTAGATTTTACATTATCGTTCCAATAAATATTAAAAATATCTAGTATTTCTTTTTTTATTTTTTTATCAATAATTGGACAAGTAACCTCTACTCTATTTTCTAAATTTCTTGTCATCCAATCAGCTGATGAAATATAAACATTATTTAAATTGTCATTACAAAAAATCATGAATCTAGTGTGTTCAAGAAATTTATCAATAATACTAATAACTTCAATGTTTTTACTCATTTGTAATTCTCTTGGAATCAAACAACAAATACCTCTTACAATCATTTGAATTTTTACCCCTTCTCGACTGGCCTTGTAAAGAGATTTAATCATGCTGTAGCTAGTAATATTATTTAATTTGATTTTAATCCAAGCTGGTTTCCCTAATTTTATATTAGCTATCTCGTTGTTAATCAATTTTTTTAAATTCTTTTCAGTATTTATAGGGGAAACAATTAATTTTTTAAAATTATATTTTTTATAGTTAGCTCCAAAAAAATTAAAAACTAACATCACCTCATCTAAAATCTCTTTGTCTGATGTGAACAATGTCATGTCTGTGTAAACCTTTGCGGTTGACTCATTAAAATTTCCCGTACTAATAAAACCATATTTTTTTAAAACTTTTTTTTCTTTTCTTTCAATAATGCAAATTTTACTGTGAACCTTTAGTTGAGGGGAGCCAAAAACTAATTTAATTCCGTGAGACTGCATTTCCTTAGCATACTTGATATTGGCAGACTCATCAAACCTTGCTTGAAGTTCAATTTGAACAATAACTTTTTTACCATTTTTAGCAGCATTAATAAGAGCACTTGCAACTTTAGATAATTTTGATAATCTGTAAATAGTAATGTATATATTTTTAACCTTGGGATCGATCGAAGCTTCTAAAAGAAAATTAATTACATAAAGGAATTTATGAAATGGTGTATGTAAAAGAAAATCTTTTTTAGAAATTGATTTAAACATAGTCTCATTTATATCAAATTCTTTAATTTCTAAAGGCTTAATCTGTTTATATAATAGATTTTTTTTATTCAAACTAGGAAAACTCATGTAGTCTCTTCTATTATGATATTTTCCTCCAGGAATCATACTGTCAGTATCGTTATCTATTTTCATCTTTTTAACTAAAAAAGACAGACTATCTAAACTAATTTTACTATCATATACAAACCTAACAGGGTCTCCTGATGATCTATCGTTAACACTTTCTGAAATCTTGTCTAAATAACTTTTTGAAATATCATCATCAAAATCAAGCTCGGCATCTCTACTTATTTTTATCATATTGGCTTGAATCTCCTTAGGGCTGAATAATTTAAAAATCTCATTTAAATGACACCTTATAAGATCATCAAGCATCATAACATATCTGTTAGAATCATTCGATGGTAATTCAACAAATCTTTTTAAATCCTTAGGAATATGAATTATTGCATGCTTAATAATGCCTTCATCCAATTCCATTCTTATTAATAAAAAAGATAAATTGTCCTTAAATTTTGGAATTTTCTTAGATTTATTTAAAACAATTACTCCTAATGAGGGACTAATCTTTTCGTTAAAAAACTCGGTTGCGAACTTAGTTTGATATTTTTTTAGACTATTTTCATTTACAAAGAAAATATTTTCAAATTCTAATAGTTTTATAATTTGATCTAAAATATTAAAACTTTTTTGTTGAAGTTCGATAGCATTAATGGTTATTTTATTTAATAATTCTTTAGCCGCTAGTTTATTTTTTTTTATTTTTTTTCCAGATTCAACCCTGAGAGCACTTCTTTTTACAGTAGCATAACGAACTTTATAAAATTCATCTAAATTATTAGAAAAAATTCCTAAAAATCTTATTCTTTCAATTAGAGGAACAGATTTATCTTCAGCTTCCTGTAAAACTCTCTGATTAAACTCTAACCAACTAATTTCTCTATTTATAAACTTATTAGAAAAAGTACTCATTTAAATTTTTTAGGAAAAAAATATTTACAACTACCTGACTCAACATCATTCCACAAAGATACATCAAATTCAAAAATTAAAATTCCAGATGTGGGAACATGAACATTTATTACATTACCATATTTAAACAATAGATTATTACAAGAATTATTATGAGAAAATATCATGACAGTATTAAAGTCATTGTTTAAATTTTTAATAAATAAATCAACTTTATTTCCATAAAAATCATATAGATCTACTGATTTAGTAACTGTTAAATTTTTATAATTAATTAAATTTTCTAAAAAAATTTTAGCAGTTTCCAAAGTTCTTTTTGAATTACTAGAAAAGACTGCATCTATATCAATTGAAAAGTTATTCAATATTCCAACCATTAGGTTTGCATCATTATACCCTCTGTTTGATATAGGTCTTTCTATGTCAGAAACATTATGTTCCCAAGAAGATTTAGCATGTCTTATTAAAATGATTTTTTTCATGGTGAGAGTCTTACATGATTCCAAATATTATTCTCTTTTTGATATAATATTCTATCATGTAATCTATTGTCTCTGCCTTGCCAAAATTCAATAGAGTGAGGAAGTACATTATAACCTCCCCAGTTTTCAGGTCTTTTAATTGAATTTTTTTCTTGCTTTAATTTAGTCATTTTATCCTCTAAAAGTTTTCTTGAATCGATAATTTCACTTTGATTAGAAACAACTGCTCCTAATTGACTTCCAATGGGTCTACTATTAAAATAGTTTTCTGAATCTATTGTACTTAGTTTAACGGCCCTTCCATTTATTATAACTTGTTGTTCAGTACTAGGCCAAAAAAAAGATAAACAAACATTTGAATTTTTATCAATCGCTTTACCTTTTCTACTGTTATAATTAGTATAAAACACAAAACCTTCATCAGAAAATTTTTTAAGAAGAACAATCCTTGTAATAGGAAAATTAGAAATATCAACGGTAGATAATGACATAGCATTTGTTTCTAATTCCATTTTTTTAGAATCTATATAGTTAAACCAATTAGAAAATAATTGAACAGGATTGTTTGGAAGATCTTTTTCATTTAAAGACCCTTTTAAATAAGATTTTCTAAAATCACTTAAATCTTTAGACATATGGTTTTATAAATTTCAAAGATAATTAATTTAAAAATTAAAAACTTTTCCGTCATAGGCTAATTCAACATTGTTAAAAATTTCTTTAGCTTGAAACTCGAAGTCATTTAGATTTTTATATCTAGATGAAAAATGACCAAGAATTAATTTTTTAACATTAGCTAGTTTAGCAATTTCAGCTGCTTGTTTTGCAGTAGAATGCTTTGTTTTTTCTGCTAAATCTAAATGAGAATCAAGAAAAGTTGATTCGTGATATAAAACATTACAATTTTTAATTAAATTAATCATTTCTGGGTAAAAAGAAGTATCACTACAATATGCATATGAAATATCTTTTGGTCTTGGTTCTGTCAACCTAAAATTTTCAATGGTCTTACCCTCTTTTGAAATACCATCTTTTCCTATCTTAATACCATTAAATTGAGTTTTATCAATTCCAAACTTCAAAGCAACATCTATTAGTAATTTACTTTCTAAGTTAATTTCTTTAAACAGAAAACCATTTGTGTATACTCTATGATTTAAAGGAATAGAAGTAACAGAAAATTTTGTTTTTTCTAATAATTTTACACTCTTAGAATCTTCTAATTCATTAAATAATAAATCATAATTAGTCCAAGAATTTCCTAATTTTAATAATAAAGTAATAGCTTTTTTTATACCCTTGGGTCCATAGATATTTAATGGCTTGGTTCTTCCTAATAAACGAAAGGTGGAAATTAGTCCAGGAAGACCAAAAAAATGATCTCCATGAAGATGAGAAATAAAAATATGCTCAATTGAATTAAATTTAATTCCACATCTTCTTAATTGAATTTGAGTTCCTTCTCCACAATCTATTAGAATATTAGTCCCACCAATTTCTAGAATCTGAGCAGATGGGAAACAATTTTTACTGGGAGAGGCGGAAAAACAACCTAATATCGTTAATTTCATAATAAATTTAAATCACGTTCAATTTCTTCTAAATCTATGAAATCTAAAGCTTCTTGAAGAGTTGGAATTAAATTTAAGTCTTCACTATTATTATTGAAATTAGAAGTTAAAAAAACTAAAGATTTGTTTTTTTTTTTTTGATTATTTTCAAGAGTTTTAAAAAATGATAAAAAATCTTTTACTATAACATTTTTTAAATCAATTATAATATTATTGTTAATGTATTTGCTCTTATTAATTTCTGATTCTAAAGAAATAATACTGTCTTTTTTGTCTAATACTATTAAAATAGAATCTTTTAGTGAATTTATTTTCATTACTAAAATAGCTTAGAAGCTAATAAATACATTATTGCCATTCTTATTGCGACTCCGTTCTCTACCTGATTGAGTATGATTGCTTGATCTGAATCAGCCACTTCACTAGTAATCTCTACTCCTCTATTAATTGGACCAGGGTGCATTATTATAATTTCTTTATTAAGATTATTCAAAATTTCTCTATTGAGACCAAATTGCTGAACATATTCTCTTATTGTAGGAAAATAACTTTCAGACATTCTCTCACTTTGAATTCTTAACATATTAACTGCATCACACCATTTTAATGCTTTAAATAAATTTGTTTCAACTTTTACATTTAAAGACTCGATATATTTTGGAATTAATGATTTTGGGCCACAAACTTTAACTTCTGCACCAAGCTTTTGATAGGCATAAATATTAGAAAGTGCAACTCTAGAGTGTAGTATATCTCCTACTATTAGTATTTTTTTTCTTTTTAAATCTCCTATTTTTTCTTTGATTGAATATGCGTCTAAAAGAGCTTGAGTAGGGTGTTCATGAGTTCCATCACCAGCATTAATAATACATGAATTTACATTTTTTGATAAAAAAACACTTGCACCTGGACTTGGATGTCTAATAATAACCATATCAACTTTCATTGATAAAATATTATTTACAGTGTCAATTAAGGTTTCACCTTTTGAAACTGAAGATGAGGACGAAGAAAAATTTACTAAATCCGCCGAGAGTCTTTTTTGAGCTAACTCAAATGAAATTTTAGTTCTAGTACTATTTTCAAAAAATAAATTTGCGATAGTAACATCTCTTAGAGTAGGAACTTTTTTAATTTTTCTATTAATTATTTCTTTAAAATAATCAGTTGTTTCAAAAATTAATTTTATATCTTTTAAACTTAGATATTTTATTCCAAGTAAATGATCTACACTTAAATAACTCATTCTTTATTTTTAAATAAATAAACAGAATCTTCTCCATCATCTTCTTTCCATCTAACTTTTACTTTTTGATTTAATCTAGAATCTACATGTATTCCACAGTAATCTGGTTGAATTGGTAATTCTCTAGAAAATCTTCTATCAATTAAATTTAACAACTGTACAGCCTTTGGTCTACCGTAAGACTGAATAGCATCCAAAGCGGCCCTGGTACTTCTTCCTGTAAAAAGTACATCATCAATTAAAACTACTATTTTATTTTCTATTGAAAAATCTAGTTTCGTTTCATTTGCTTTTAATACTTTTTCATTTCGTCTAAAATCATCTCTAAAAAAAGTAACATCTAATAAACCAAACTTAATGTTACTATATTCTTTATTAAGTATTTCAATTATTCTTTTAGCAAGTATAATTCCTCTTGGTTGAATAGCTATTATAACGGTATCAGAAAAATCGTTGTGTTCTTCAATTAACTGAAAAGAAAGACGATAAAGTATTGTAGATATTTGCTTAGCGTTGAGTATTTTTTTTGGAGGCATCACGCTTATTTAAAATCAAAATTAGTGTTTTTTTTTATTTATAAGAGAATTTTGATAGTCTTAAAATGTAAAATTTAATAAATTGAACTAAAATGATTAGATTCTTTCTGACAATCTTAAATAAGTACCATCATATAATTTGGATCTTATCTTGGAAAAAGCTGACAATGTTTCTTCAACATCATTTAATTCATGTGAAGATGTAGGTATTAGTCTCAACAAAATAACACCTTTGGGAACTACAGGATAAACGACAATTGAACAAAAAATAAAATATTTTTCTCTAAGCTCTTTAACCATCACCATAGCTTCTTGTACAGATCCTTTTAAAAAAACTGGAGTAACACAACTTTGTGTTGTACCTAGATCAAACTCCTGATCTTTTAAACCTGATTGTAATGCTTTAACATTTCTCCATAATTTTGTTCTAATTTCTGGCCTAGTCCTAAGCATATCTAATCTTTTCAAAGCTCCAACTACTAGCTGCAATTGTAAAGATTTAGCAAAAACTTGAGATCTCATATTATATTTAAGAAAATCAATAATCATTGAGTCAGCAGCAATAAATGCACCAGTACTTGCCATTGACTTCGCGAAAGTTGCAAAATACACATCAATTTGATCTTGAACGCCTTGCTCCTCGCCTGCTCCTGCTCCGGAAGCACCAAGTGTACCAAATCCATGAGCATCATCAACAAGTAATCTAAATTTATATTTATTTTTTAAAGCTGCAATTTCTTTAATTTTTCCCTGTTCTCCTCTCATTCCGAAAACACCTTCGGAAATAACAAGTATACCTCCTCCAGTTTTTTCAGCAATTTTAGAAGCTCTTTCCAGGTTTATACAAAGGCTATCAATATCATTATGTTGATATGTAAATCTTTTTCCTATGTGTAGTCTAACTCCATCAACAATACAAGCATGAGCATCAATATCATAAACTATAACATCGTTTTTAGAAACTAATGAATCAATAGTAGATAAGATTCCTTGATAACCAAAATTAAGAACATAAGCTTTCTCTTTAGAAACAAAAGTTGCCAATTCACTTTCTAACTGTTCGTGTAACTCGGTGTGACCAGACATTAATCTAGCTCCCATTGGGTATGCGGATCCATATTTTTTTGCTGCTTCTAGATCAACTTCTCTAATTTCAGGATGATTGGCTAGCCCTAAGTAATCGTTTACACTCCAAGTAATTACTTCTTTACCATTAAATATCATTCTATTTCCAATAGGACCTTCTAATTTAGGAAAAGCGAAATAGCCTTCAGCTATACTAGCATACTTTCCAAGTGGACCTTTATTAACAATAATTTTGTCGAATAAATCTTTCATTCAAAGTAGAATAATAAATTAAAGTGTAAAAATAACCTATTTGATGAATTCTATTGTCTTTTCTAGTTCAGTTTTTTCAGAATCAAAAAAACCTTGATCATACATCCACTTGTCGCTGTATATTTTACTCATATACCTTGAACCATGATCACAAAATATCATTACGACTTTGCTTTTATTATTAAACATTTTTTTCTGAGATAATTGTTTTACTGCTTGCATTGCAGCTCCAGATGTATAACCAACAAATAAACCTTCTTTTAATGCTATCTCTCTTGAGGAATGTGCACTTTCTTCATCACTAACTTTTTCAAATAAATCAATTATATTAAAATTAGTAGCTGTTGGTATTAAATTTTTACCTAACCCCTCTATTCTGTATGGATAAATTTCATCCTCATCAAACTCATTGGTTTCATGGTATTTTTTTAATACTGAGCCATAAGCATCAACACCTATAATTTTAATATTTGGATTTTGTTCTTTTAAAAACTTTCCAATTCCAGAAATAGTCCCCCCAGTACCACTACTAGCAATTAAATGGGTAATTTCTCCACCTGTTTGATCCCATATTTCCGGTCCAGTTGTATTATAATGAGCTTCAATATTTAAACTATTAAAATATTGATTTATGTAAAAAGAACCCTTGATTTCATCGTGTAATCTTTTAGCAACTTGATAATATGATCTACTATCATCTGAACTTACATGAGCTGGGCAAACATAAACTTTAGCTCCCATTGCTTTAAGCATGTCTATTTTATCATAAGATGATTTGGAGGACACTGCTAATATACAATTGTATCCTTTTATAATACTTACCATAGCAATACTAAAACCAGTATTTCCTGAGGTTGTTTCAATTATGGTTGCTCCAGGCTTTAATAATCCTTTTTTTTCAGCAGATTCTATAATGTGTAATGCAATTCTATCCTTATTAGAGTGACCAGGGTTGAAGGCTTCAACCTTTGCGTAATAATTTCCAGGTATATCTTTAACTATTTTATTTAATTTAACAAGAGGAGTCTTTCCAATTAATTCAAGGACGTTTTTGTAAGCTTTTACTCTACCTTTCATTTATCTTGATATAGAACTAAGCAAATTACTTAAAAAAAGCTGTCTTCACCAAATTTTATAGCTAATTATGGATTTTTTCTAGATCAAACAAAAAAGTATATTCCTTAGCTACTTCTTTCAATGCTTCAAATCTTCCAGAAGCACCACCATGACCAGAATCCATGTTTGTATTTAAAAACAATAAATTATTATCTTTTTTTAATGCTCTTAACTTTGCAACCCATTTAGCAGGTTCCCAATACTGGACTTGAGAGTCGTGAAGGCCTGTAGTTACTAGCATATTGGGATAATTTAAGTCTAAAACATTATCATAAGGTGAATATGAAAGAATATAATTAAAATATTTTTTTTTATTTGGATTTCCCCATTCGTCATATTCTCCAGTTGTTAATGGGATAGATTCATCCAACATTGTTGTAACAACATCTACAAAAGGTACAGCAGCGATTACTCCATTATATAATTCAGGTGCTAAATTTATTACGCAACCCATTAATAAACCACCTGCTGACCCCCCGTAAGCATAACTTTGCTTTGCATTTGTATAACCATGAGATATTAAATATTTAGTACAAGAAATAAAATCATTAAATGTATTTTTCTTTTTTAATAATTTTCCATTTTCATACCATTCTCTTCCCATATATTCGCTTCCTCTTACATGTGCAATTCCAAATACAAAACCTCTGTCCAATAGCGACAAACGACCAATAGAAAAGTATGGATCAATTGTATTTCCATATGAGCCATAACCATACAACAACAAAGGATTTTTACCATTTTTCTTTAATCCTTTTTTATAAACAATAGAAATTGGGATTTTAACACCATCAACTGATTTGGCCCAAACTCTTTCGGAAATATAATTTTCTTTTTTAAAACCTAAATCCAAAACTTCTTGCTGCTTTCGTATCGTTTTTTCTTTAGATTCCATGTTAAAATCAACAACACATGAGGGATCAGTAAGTGAATTAAATCCATATCTTAAAATATTAGTATCAAAATCAACATTAGTAGTAGTGTACAATGAATAGGTTTCCGAATCAAAATCTAAATAATAATTTACTGAATCGTCCCATTTCTTAATATTTATTCTACTTAATCCGTTCGATCTTTCACTAATTACCAAAAAATCTTTAAAAATATCAATCCCCTCAAGTAGCACATCTTCTCTGTGTCTAATAACATCTTTCCAATGCAAATAGTCGGTGTTAAAAACAGATGTCTTCATTAATTTATAATTTTTTGAATTATCTGTATTGGTTATTATGTAAAAATTCTTTTCAAAATGACTTATACTGTATTCTAAACCTTTTTTTCTTTTACTAAATAATTTAAATTTTTCGTTTGGTTTATTAGCATCCAAAAATTGAAATTCAGATGTTAAAGTACTGTATGAAGAAATTATTATGTATTTATTAGATTTAGATTTTGAAACACTTGCATAAAAAGTATTATCTTTTTCATGGAAAACAAGTTTGTCTTTAATTGAATTTTCTCCAATAACATGTTTGTATATCTTATCATTTCTTAATGTTTTTATATCTCTCTTGGTATAAAACAATGTTTTATTATCGTTAGCCCAAGAAAAATTTCCTGATGAATTATAAATAGATTCACTCAAAACCTCCTCAGTTTCTAAGTTTTTTATTCTGATGGTGTATAATCTTCTTGAAACTGTATCAATACTGTATGCTGCAAATTTATTATTAGGGCTAATTTTAATATTTGATAAATTAAAAAAATCATGATTCTTTGCTAGAGTGTTGCAGTCAAATAAAATTTCTTCTTTGGATTGTAAAGAATCTTTTTTTCTTATGTAGATAGGATAGTCCTTATCTTTCTCAAATTTAGTAATATACCAATAACTATTTAGAAAATAAGGAACTGACTGATCATCTTCTTTAATTTTATTTTTAATTTCTTTAAAAATCTTCTCTTTAAAATCCTTAGTGTGAGAAGTCATTTTTTCATAATAATCATTTTCTTTTTCTAAATAATCTATGACCTCAGAATCGTCTCTATTTTTTAACCAGAAATAATCATCTACTCTCTTTGTATCAAATTTTATAAGATTACTAGGAGTTTTTTTTGCAATGGGTGGAGAAATTGTTTTTAAGGGGAGTTTCATTTTTTTATTTAAGCTACAAACATAAGATTTAGAATTAAAACTTAAGACAATTTAACCAATAGTTAAAATGTTAAATCATTTAAAATTTCTAAAAATCGATTATGCATTACATTGCTATAATCTAAATGCGTAACTACTCTTAATTTGTTGTCCCCCATAGATATAATTTTAACTCCTTTATTATTTAATTTATTTAAAAAGAGTTCAGAAGATATTTTTGAACTAATTTCAAAAATTACAATGTTTGTTTCAACAGATTCTACTTTTTCAACATATGAAAGATTTTGTAATGATTTTTCAATTTCCATAGCCTTATGATGATCTTCAGAAAGTCTTGAAAAATTATTTTCCAAAGCATAAATCCCACAAGCCGCCAAATAACCTACTTGCCGCATTCCTCCACCCAAAACCTTTCTTATTCTTATTGCCTTATTTATCAATTCATTTGAACCAATCAGCACAGACCCTGCGGGACAACCTAATCCTTTACTTAAACATACGGAAATAGAATCAAATATTAATCCATAATCTTTAGGATCATGATTCATCTTGATCAAAGCATTCCAAATTCTTGCCCCATCTAAGTGATATGATAAATTGTTTTCTAAACATGTGTTCTTTATTAATTTAAGTTCGTTTAAATCCCAACACGCACCTCCTCCCTTATTTGTAGTATTTTCTACACAAACTAATGAGGTTTTAGGACTATGATAAAAGTCTGGAGGATTAATTGCTTTGATTAACTGTTCGTTATTAAACATTCCTCTTTCTCCATCAATTAACTTACACGAAACTCCACTATTAAAACTAACGCCACCTCCCTCATAATTATAAACATGAGCATATTTATCACATATCAACTGATCTCCAGGGTTAGTATGTAATTTTATTGCAGTTTGATTGGTCATTGTTCCAGAGGGGAAAAATAATGCTGAGTCCATGCCAAATATTTTTGCAATTTTATTTTCAAGTTCATTTACAGTGGGATCTTCTTTAAAAACGTCATCTCCTACTTTTGCCACTAACATAGAATTAAGCATTTTTTGAGATGGTTTAGTTACTGTGTCACTAATTAAATTAATATCCATATTTTTTATAGTTTTAATAACAAGATTCAATAAAATTTGAAGATCCAATGGGAGATCCATCAGGTATTTTTGGACTTTTAGTTAGTTCAAATAATTCAGGCTTAGAATCAAATTTTTGTATTATACTCAAGTACTCAGATTTATACTTATTCTTATATTTTTTAGATTCTAATAAATCAATAATTCTAGAAAGTTCTTTTTTAGCAATAGCTTTTACTTGAAAAAATGAATTTTTATTTGAGGCTAAATTTAAAAGAAACTTTAAATAATTATTATTTATTATTTGCTGAATTTCCAACAAGTAATTACTATTATTCTCTAAACTAAATATATTTTTTGAATTAAATGTATTGTCTGTTATTGTGGTTAATAAGTAATTTAAATTCATAGTTTGCAAAGTTGTATTAGATAAACTATTCTGAACTACAAGCCTGTTCATTCTTGCAGGATTCAACAATAAAGATAATGTCATTTCGCTAGCAGAAGAGGCTGCACTAAAAGGATCAAAACTCACACCAGTCATACTTTTGAAGGATTCTCTGGTTCTTGGATAATTATATGCTCTTGGTGGAAATAATTTTAATTTTGAGATCGGAATAGCTAAATTTTTAGCTTCTAAAGTATTTAATATTGAGATAAGAGCATTATTCTGATCTTGAAAAGAAATGTCTTCAACAATAGTCTGGTTATCATCTCTTTTAGCATAATTATAATCAAGACCTCCAATCAATTTTACTACTGCTTCAGTTTGATATCTATGTAAAAAATAAAGAGGAACAAAAACATCTTCTAATTTGCTGTAAGTCTCAAAAGATCTAATATTATATTTTGAAAAATCATTAATGGCTTTATTTCTAACTTCCATAATGTTGTCTAATCCTTTAGAAACACTTGAATTGTTATCCCACAAGTGTGCATTTACGTGAGCACCACTTTTTGCTCTAGCATCATAATCTGTTATAAACCTTAATCCTTCATCATAAGCATTATCTAAAATATCATCTAATAAAGCTTTTTCATTTTTAATATTTAACTCTGAATAACTATATGCAACAGAAACTTTATCCCAGTCCCCTATTCCAACTGAATAGGCTTCGCTTAGGTCAATCTCATTATCTTTGATTTTAATTAAGGGGTGTGGGTAATCCATAACTGACGAGCGATTATTAGTACTGGCTGAAAAATTATGTGCAAAACCAATTGTATGCCCAACCTCGTGAGCACTTAGTTGCCTAATTCTAGCTAGAGCCATTTCCAACATTGTATCAAAGTTATCATCATCAATAAAAGGTTTAGACATAAGAGCTTGAGCTATCAAAAAGTCTTGTCTAATTCTTAAACTACCTAAACTTACATGACCTTTAATAATTTCGCCAGTTCTTGGATCAACAACACTTGATCCATAACTCCAGCCTCTAGTTGATCTATGGACCCACTGAATTACATTATAACGGCAATCCATAGGATCTGCATCATCGGGTAATATTTTCACCTGAAAAGCATTTTTATATCCTATTGCTTCGTAAGCTTGATTCCACCAAGAAGCTCCTTCAAGTAGCGCTGATCTAACTGGTTCTGGGGTGCCTGGATCTAAATAATAAATTATTGGTTTTTTCGCTTCACTCATATCAAGTGATGGATCTTTTTTTTCCAATCTGTGTCTTAAAATATATTTTTTATTTATTTCTTTTTGAACAGGAGATGCATAATCCATAAAAGAAATAGCTAATGCGCCACTTCTTGGATCAAAAACTCTAGGATTATAATTATCATCAGGTAACTTTATAAATGAATGATGTTGAATTACACTCACATTAGATGGGTCAGGAGAAACACTAGAAATTAATCTCCCAGTAGGATTTCCAACAAAAGTTAATAGCGCTTCAAACTCAACATTATTAGGAAAGGCTTTTGTTCTTTTAAGTTCCAAAGCACTTTTTTTAAGATCTAATTTATAGATACCTTGATCGGCTGATTTTAATCTTTTAATAACTCCATGAGTATCTTGTAAAAGAAAAGGTGTAAAATCAATAACATATGATTTTTCTTTTTTTTCAATAATTTCAAATCCAAAAAGTACAGAGCTTGCAAAAGCTTGTTCAACACTATTTTTTTCAGCCAAATTATCAGAAATAGCTACATAATCATTGTTGGGCTGAATTAAAAGTAGTTTATTTCCGTGTTTTTTAAATTTTACAATCCTTTCCCCACCTAATTGACCACGATCTAATCCTATATCATTAGAGCCTAAACCTGTTGTTAATGAACTTACATATAAAAAATCTTTATTTATTTTATCAACTTCTAAAAAAATCTTATCCGTATTTTCATGGTAAGTAAAATTAAAAAAACCAGTGAACAATTTATTGGTTTCTTTAATGGTTTGAGATGAAGCAGAATAAATAAATAAACAATACAATATCAGGGGAAGCATTTTATTAATCATTTTTATCAATTTTAAATAAATATAAAAATTAATTAAAATTAAATGAATCCATTTTTAAATGTATTTTTGTTTTTTTATTTGACAAAATGATAACTACAGATCAAATTAAGAACCTCCTTGAGCGCACTGTTGCACTAAGGAGATATCTTTGACATAGATTCAAAAAAAATAGAAATCTCCAACAAAGAAGAAATCACCTTTGACCCTAATTTTTGGAATGACTCAAAAAAGGCTCAAAAAGTTATGAAGGAACTCCAATCTTTAAAACAATGGATTAAAGATTATGAAAAAGCAAAATTATTATGTGATGATTTAGAAGTTTTATTTGACTTTCACAAATCAAAAGAAATTTCTGAAAATGAATTAATCTTACACTACCAAAAATGTAGCGATCATATTGAATCAATTGAATTTAAAAATATGTTATCAAATGAAGGTGACGAAATGAGTTCAGTAATTCAAATTACAGCCGGTGCAGGTGGAACTGAAAGTTGTGATTGGGCTTACATGTTAATGAGAATGTATGTAATGTGGGCTGAAAAAAACGGATTTAAAGTCAAAGAATTAGATTTACAACATGGAGATGTTGCAGGAATAAAATCTGTAACTATTGAAATTGAAGGTGAGTATGGTTTTGGATGGCTGAAAGGTGAAAACGGTGTACACAGATTAGTCAGGATATCTCCATTTGACAGTAATGCAAAAAGACATACTTCATTTGCTTCAGTATATGTGTATCCTCTTGTTGATGATTCAATTGAAATAAATATAAATCCCTCGGAAATATCATGGGAAACTATGCGTTCGAGTGGTGCTGGTGGACAAAACGTAAACAAAGTGGAAACAGCAGTTAGATTGCGACACTCATCCTCTGGGATTGTTATTGAAAATTCAGAAACAAGATCCCAACTTGAAAACAAAGAAAAAGCTATGCAATTACTTAAATCTCAATTATATGAGATTCAGTTGAAAGAAAAAATGGCAGAAAGAGAAAAAATCGAATCTAATAAAATGAAAATTGAATGGGGGTCGCAGATAAGAAATTATATACTTCATCCTTACAAATTAATTAAAGATGTAAGAACAAATTGTGAAACAAATAATGTTGACGAGGTATTGAATGGTGGTTTAAACCCTTTTCTTAAATCATTTTTAATGAGTAACTAATTATGAAAATAAAAACAATAATTTTTGATTTAGGCGGTGTTTTAATTGATTGGAATCCTGAATATGTGTATTTAAAAGAGTTTAATGGAGATAGAATCAAAATGAAATGGTTTTTTGATAATATATGTACCCCTAGTTGGAATGAACAGCAAGATAAAGGCAAACTAATGAAAAAAGCAACTCAAGAAAGAGTAAAACTTTTCCCCGAGTACAAAAGATTAATTGAAATGTTTTATGGAAGATGGGAAGAGATGTTAAAGAAGGAAATCTCTGGAACAGTTAAAATTTTAGAGGATTTAAAAAGGAATAATTATAGACTGATTGCTTTAACAAACTGGAGTGCTGAAACTTTTCCAATAGCAAAAAAAAAGTACAAATTTTTAAAATTATTTGAGGGAATTGTAGTATCAGGGAAAATTAAAATGCTAAAACCCTTCAAAGAAATTTATGATTTTACACTTGAAAAATACAATCTTGATCCAAAAGAATGTGTTTTTATTGATGACCGGTTAGATAATATTCAAGGTGCAGTCAGATGTGGAATCAACGGAATCCATTTTGAGTCACCAGAGAAATTAATAAATGAATTAAAAAAAATAAAAATTGAAATTTAAAAAATACCAATTACTGCACAACCCTAGATGTCGTAAATCTAGAGAATGCTTAGAATTTTTAAAATCTAATAAAATTGATTTTGATATAATTTTATATTTAAATAATAAATTAAAAAAAAAAAGATATTGAAAATATAATTCAGAAATCAAAACTTAACCCAATTGATTTAATTAGAAAAAATGAAAAGATTTGGAAAGAAATGTTTAAAAATAAATCTTTAACAAAAACTCAAATTATTCAAGCCATATTTGATTTCCCTAAAATTATAAAAAGACCTATTTTTATTTCAAAAGATAAATCAATAATAGCCATTCCTCCTCATGAATCTTTAAAAATATTATAAACTAAACCTTTTAATAATTTTAGAGTCCAAATATCTTAATTATCATTGCATGAAAATCTTTTATATACTACCTTTTATATTTTTATTTTTTAATTTAAATGCACAACAAAACCCTATTTATCTTACAGGGACTATTCTTGATGAAGAATCTAACGCTCCACTTGAATATGCTACAATTTCTGTTCTTAATCAAAATGATAGCATTGTTAAATATGGGGGCATTACCGACTTAAATGGTAAATTCAATTTAAAAATTATTGGAGGTAAATACGATATAAAGTTTGAGTATATATCATTTAAAGAAAAATATGTAAGAAATATTTCTATTAACAAATCTGAAGATTTAGGTATAATACTTATGTCAATTGATGAAAATGTTTTAGACGAAGTCGAATTAATTGGCGAAAAAACAGAAATTGAAATAAAATTAGACAAAACAGTTTACAACATTGGAAAAGATTTAACTTTAAAAGGAAGTAGTGTTAGTGATGTTTTAGATAATCTGCCATCAATAGAAGTTGATGTAGAAGGTAATGTTTCTTTAAGAGGAAATGAGAGTGTAAGGATTCTTATAAATGGTAAGCCATCAGGTCTTGTTGGTATAAGTAGTAACGAAGCATTAAAACAATTTCCCTCAGAAAGTGTTGAAAAGGTAGAAGTAATCACATCTCCTTCAGCAAGATATAATGCCGAAGGAACAGCAGGTATTATAAATATTGTTTTAAGAAAAAGTAAATTAGCAGGATTGAATGGATCTCTATCTTTAAACAGTGGATATCCCAAAAGATATGGTACATCAGCTAATATAAATTTTAGAACAAATAAATTAAATTTTTTCAATAATATTGGTTACAACACAAGAGAAACTGAAGGTAGTTTTAAAAACAAAACAGAGTATTATACAAACCAAGCACTTAATAATTTTTTAAATGAAAATGGTATCAGAGCTTCTGAAAGAAACTCAAATTATTTAAATACAGGCCTAGAATATTTTATTTCTGATAAAACTAGTATTGTTACATCCTATGTTTTTAGAAAAAGTGATGGGAGCACTAATAATACTAACAATGTTGATCAAAATTTTAATGGAATAACTAAAGTTTCTGAAAGAATTGAAAATGAAACGGAAAAAGGTGATACTAATGAGTTTTCAATTAATTTAACACATCAGTTTAAATCCGATGGACATGAAATAACTATGGACTACCAAAAAGAAAAATCTTTTGAATATGAAGATGGATTAATATCAAATTCTCAATTAAAACCTTTATTAACAAGATACTTAAGTGAAAAAGCAGCAACTGATGAAGTTCAAAAAAGTGAACTATTTAAAATAGATTATGTGTTACCAATTAATGAAGATGGACAATTTGAGTTTGGTTTTAGAAGAAGTAATCAACATCAAAATATTGATTACTTAGCAGAAAATGAAGACTCAAATGGTGACTTTATCAATGACACAAACCTTAGTAATAATCTTCTATACAACGAAAAAGTGAATGCTTTTTATTCTCAGTATGGTAACAAAAAAAATAATTTCTCATTTTTATTAGGATTAAGATATGAAAAATCTAAAACTACTGTGAAACAATTGGCAAATAACACAAACAATGTGAAAAATTATAATGATTTTTTTCCAACTTTGAATCTGGCATATGAACTAAATGAAAATGAAACAATTACTTTTGGATATAATAGAAGAATCAGAAGAGCTAGATCTTATTTCATTAATCCTTTTCCCTCAAAATCTAGTGCCACCAATATTTTTCAAGGTAATCCAAATATAGACCCAACTTATTCAAATGGAATTGATTTAGGGTACTTAAAAAGATATAAGAAACTCACTTTAAATGGATCTATTTATTATAGAAAATCTACGGGAGAATTTACTTTCATCAGTGAAAATACAGGAGATTTTGTTCTTGTAAACGAAATATTAGTCCCCGTTTTAAGAAGAACCCCTATCAATTTAGCCAGTAATGAAAGAATAGGTCTAGAATTTAACGCTAATTACAGTCAATCTAAGACTTGGAGACTTAGAGGAAGTTTGAATTTATTTGACTCAAAAACCATTGGAGAATATAACGGAATAGTATATGATTCCAAAAACTTATCATGGTCAGGGCGACTAAATAATTATTTAAAGTTATTTTCAAATATCGATTGGCAAACAAGTTTTAGATACAGAGCACCTCAAAAAACTGCTGTATCTACAAGAAAAGCATCAATATACACAAATACAGCATTTAGCAAAGATCTATTTAAAGATAAAGTAACGTTAACTTTTAAGGTGAATGATATTTTAGAAACTGGAAAATGGAGAATTGAATCATTTAATGAAAACTACAAAAGTTATAGTGAAAGTAATTGGAGAGGTGGCAGAAGTTTTGAATTAAATCTCATATATAGGTTTAATCAAAAAAAGAACGACAGAAGAAGACAACAAAATTTTCAAGAGTATGAAGGAGAGGGATTTGGGGGTTAAATTACTTTTTTAATTTATCTTTAAACTCTTTTATTCTTTCAAAGAAGGCTCCCCCAACCCAATAAGGAATGATAAAAGTTAACAAAAGTATCATTAACCAGAACCCCATTGTTAAAACCGATAAAAACAAAATAAATCCTAAATATTGGTCAAATTCCATGTAATTTATTATATAATACAAATATAATAAAGATATGTTCTTTAAAATATTTTTTTGAATAAATATTAAAAATTAAATATATAATCCTTTTATAGTAAATTTGTATATAATTTAATGCTATGTCATTTAGAATAGAAAAAGATACTATTGGAAATATTGAAGTTGACGTTAATTGTTTATGGGGGGCACAAACTCAAAGATCAGTTAACAATTTTAAAATTGGAAAAGCTAGTTCAATGCCAATAGAAATAATTCATGGATTTGCATATTTAAAAAAAGCTGCTGCTCATACTAACTGTAAACTAGGTGTATTAAGTAAAGTTAAAAGAGATTTAATTTCTTCAGTATGTGATGAAATTTTAAAAGGCAAACTTGATAATCAATTCCCTTTAGTTATCTGGCAAACTGGATCAGGTACTCAAAGTAATATGAATGTTAATGAAGTTATTTCTAATCGATCTCACCAAAAAGAAGGAAAAGTTTTAGGAGAATCTAAAAAAACATTATCTCCAAATGATGACGTAAATATGTCACAATCTTCAAACGATACATTTCCAACTGCTATGCATATAGCTATTTATAAAAAATTAATTGAAAAGACCATACCAAATTTGGAAGAATTTGTGAAAACTTTGTTAAATAAATCAAAAGAATTTAAAGATATTATCAAAATTGGAAGAACTCACCTCATGGATGCTACTCCAATAACTTTAGGTCAAGAATTTTCAGGGTATCATTCACAAATTAAACACGGTTTAAGTTCTTTAAAAAATTCATTAAATCACTTATCGGAACTTGCATTGGGAGCAACAGCAGTTGGAACTGGAATTAATTCTCCAGATGGATATGCTGAAATTTCTGTAGAATTTATTTCAAAATTTACTGGAATAAATTTTGTTTCTGCTGATAACAAATTTGAATCCATAGCTGCTCATGATGCTCTTGTAGAAACGCACGGTGGATTAAAATTAATTGCAAATTCATTAAATAAAATATCTAATGACATCAGAATGATGGCCTCTGGGCCAAGATCTGGAATAGGTGAAATTTCTATTCCAGCAAATGAACCCGGGAGTTCAATAATGCCTGGAAAAGTCAATCCTACCCAATGTGAAGCTTTATCTATGGTTTGTGCACAAGTAATTGGTAATGATGTTTCTGTTACAATTGGAGGAATGCAGGGACATTATGAGTTAAATGTTTATAAACCCTTAATGGCTGCTAATTTGTTAGAGTCAGCAACGCTTATTTCAGATTCTGTAAAAAGTTTCAATGATAATTGTGTAAAAGGAATAGCACCTAATAAAAAAAGAATTAAACAATTATTAAACAACTCCTTGATGCTTGTTACAGCTTTAAATAGCAAAATTGGCTATTACAAAGCTGCTGAAATTGCAAATCTTGCTCATAAAAATGGTACTACCTTAAAAGAGGAAACCATAAATCTTGGATATGCAAGTTCTAAAGAATTTGATAAGTGGGTAGATGTAAAAAAAATGATTGGAAAAAAAAGTTAAACTCTGCCTTTTAATGCATTAAAAGCCCATCCAATTGCTATGAATCCTACTCCTACGACAGAAAAACCAATAGCCATATCCTGATATTTTAATACTCCTAATAATACTAGAGCAATTCCAAGTATTGTTAAAATAAATGATGCCCAAGCGAATATTCCATTTTTATTTAAAGCCATTTTTTTATATGTTGAAGTTGCAATTTTTTTGAAACTATAATTTAATTATGATAAATTTATATAAAATTAATTAATTCTTCCTAATAACTTCTCTTTCCATTCAGTCCAATTGTATTTTTTTGAAAAATAAAATATAACTAAAGGATAAATTATAAATAAGGGAATTAGCATACTCACAACTTCAGGCTCTCCAACACTTTTTAAAATTGAATTAGTTTGAAAAACAGTCCAATCTGCCGTAACTAAAAGAGAGATTAAAACATTATTTCCTGCATGAAAACCAAGAGCAAGTTCCAATCCCTCATCCATCAAAGTAATTATTCCTAAAAAAAAACCTGTAGAAACATAGTGAATTAATAAAAATGGACCCAATTTCATTACCTCTGGATTCCAATAATGTAGTAATCCAAATGAAAGAGAAGTTATAAGTAAAGGAATCCATTTATTTTTTACAATTGCTCCAATACCTTGCATTAAGTATCCTCTAAACAAATATTCCTCCCAGCTAGTTTGAATCGGAACTAATAAAAATGAAATTAAACATAAGATTAAAAAAGGTTTTAATTTAAAATTATATTCATAGTCATCTGGAAAAATTAAATAACTTATGGTGGTAGTTATTAAAATAATCGAACAAGCAACTAAAAAGGAGTTAGCTATTTTTGAAAAATTAATTTTTTTTCTAGATGTGCTAATCGATACAAATGATTGATCATGAAAATATTTTACAACAAAAAAAAGACCAATTAATCCGAATAGGTATGTTAGTAAAACATAAAAAAAAGTTAAATTACTGTCACCTAAAATAGTCATCATACTGGTTTGATCGATTTTAGCAGCACCCTCTAAGCCAGTTTTTGAGAAAATTGCAATTACAAAAGGAATTGAGCCAATTTGAGTTGCAATAAAAACTACAAAACAACCAATTATATACCTCCACCATTCATTTTTAACTTTTAAAACATTTTCTACAAACATTCAATTATTTTTTATTTAAAACCATTGTTGAAAGCTTACAGTGAGATATTAAATTTGCATTATCATCTGTAATTTTAATTTCCCAGAGCTGGGTTGTTCTTCCCTTGTGAAGAGGTGTAGCTCTTGCATAAACATATCCTTCTTTAATACTTTTTAAATGATTTGCTGAAATTATTATTCCTCTCACTGTTTGGTTTATATAATCAACAGACATATATGACACTGCACTTCCAACGGATTCAGCTAATGCAACTGTAGCTCCTCCATGTAACACTCCATCAGGCTGATAAACTTTTGAAGTTACTGGCATTTTCGCCACTAAAAAATCTTTCCCTACATCTATAAATTCAATATCCAATGTTTCCATTAGCGTGTCTTTATTTGCCGAGTTAATTTTATTCAATAAATTTTCTTTGTTCATTATCTAAAAGTATTAAACAAAAAAAACGCATCAAAGATTTTGATGCGTTTTTTTTAACTAATTAAGTTTAATCTATATTATTTAACCTCTTCAAAATCTACATCCTGAACATCATCGGATGAATCTTTTTTATCATTAGGTTGAGCATTAGCAGCAGGATCTGCACCAGGTGCTCCACCACCAGACTCAGCTTGTGCTTTATACATTTCTTCAGATGCATTTTTCCACGCTTCATTTATTCCTTCTAATGCTGTTTTTACACTCTCCAAATCTTTAGATTCGTGAGCTTTTTTTAAGGTTTCTAAACAATCTTCTATAGTTTTTTTCTTATCATCTGAGAGTTTTTCTCCATATTCCTTTAATTGACTTTCTGTTTGAAAAATCATAGCATCAGCACTATTTAAAGTGTCTACTTCCTCTTTTACTTTTTTATCAGATTCTGCATTTGCTTCAGCCTCTTTTTTCATTTTTTCAATCTCCTCTTCTGTTAGTCCCGACGAAGCTTCAATTCTAATATCTTGAGTTTTACCAGTTGCCTTATCTGCAGCTGTTACATGTATTAACCCGTTAGCATCTATATCAAATGTAACCTCAATTTGAGGTACTCCTCTTGGTGAAGGGGGAATTCCATCTAAATGAAATCTACCAATAGTATTATTATCTTTTGCCATTGGTCTTTCACCTTGAAGAACATGAATTTCAACAGAAGGTTGATTATCAGCGGCAGTAGAGAAAACTTGAGATTTTTTAGTTGGTATTGTAGTGTTCGACTCAATTAGTTTAGTCATTACACTTCCCATTGTTTCAATACCAAGAGATAATGGAGTAACGTCTAATAATAAGACATCTTTAACATCACCAGTTAATACCCCTCCTTGAATAGCTGCTCCAATAGCAACAACTTCGTCAGGATTAACTCCTTTAGATGGCTTTTTACCAAAAAACTTTTCTACTTTTTCTTGAATTATTGGAATTCTTGTAGATCCACCAACTAAAATAACTTCATCAATATCTTTGATGCTTAATCCTGCATCTTTCAGGGCTTTTTTAACAGGTTCCATTGACCTTTTTACCAAATCGGCAGAAAGTTGCTCAAATTTTGATTTAGATAAAGTTTTAACAAGGTGTTTTGGACCTGAGGAAGTTGCAGAAATATAAGGTAAATTAATTTCAGTTTGAGCAGATGAAGAAAGTTCAATCTTAGCTTTTTCAGCAGCTTCTTTCAATCTTTGCAATGCCATTGGATCTTGTCTTAAGTCTATATCTTCTTGTTTCGAAAATTCATCTGCTAGAAATTGTATTATAACATCATCAAAATCATCTCCTCCTAATCTGGTGTCCCCATTTGTAGAAAGCACTTCGAATACTCCATCACCAAGCTCTAAAATTGAAATATCAAAAGTTCCTCCACCTAAATCATAGACTGCAATTTTTTGATCTTTGCCAGACTTATCCAAGCCATAAGCTAATGCTGCCGCAGTGGGTTCATTAATGATTCTTTGCACTTTAAGACCCGCTATTTCTCCTGCTTCTTTAGTTGCTTGTCTTTGAGAATCGTTGAAATATGCTGGAACAGTAATTACGGCTTCTGTTATTGTATTACCTAAATAATCTTCTGCTGTTTTTTTCATCTTTTGAAGAGTCATTGCAGAAAGTTCTTGAGGAGTGTATAATCTTCCATCTATGTCAACTCTAGCAGTATCGTTGTCTCCTTTGACTACTTTAAAAGCAGATCTATCAGCATCTTTTTTTGATTCGCTGTACTTGCTACCCATAAATCTTTTTATGGAAGCTATAGTTTTAGTGGGATTTGTAACTGCTTGTCTTTTTGCAGGATCGCCAACCTTAATTTCACCACCTTCAACAAAAGCTATTACAGAGGGAGTAGTTCTCTTTCCTTCAGCGTTAGGTATGACAACTGGTTCATTACCTTCCATAACAGAAACACAAGAGTTTGTTGTACCTAAATCAATTCCAATTATTTTATTCATAATCTATTTTTTTACATTAACAATTCAATCATTCCAATGATTATGCCAGTTTAAAATTACTGACATACTGTCACTTGTAAAATTTAATATGTAAAAGATTTAATATTTTATTTTAATTTTAATTTACATTTACAAAAATTTAATTATGTCTATCAAAAAATATAAAAGAGTTACTACTAATTCTTTACTCGAAATGAAAAATCGTAATGAAAAAATTTCTATGCTAACTGGATACGATTATTCTATGGGAAAGATTATTGATTCTGCTGGGATAGATATTATTCTTGTTGGTGACTCAGCTTCTAATGTAATGGCTGGCCATGAAACTACATTACCAATCACATTAGATCAAATGATTTATCATGCTTCATCTGTTGTAAGAGGTGTAAAAAGAGCTTTAGTGGTAGTTGACCTTCCTTTTGGAAGTTATCAATCAGACCCAAACGAAGCACTAAGATCAGCAATCAGGATTATGAAAGAATCTGGTGCTCATGCTATTAAAATGGAAGGTGGATCAGAAATTAAAGAATCTATAATAAAAATTTTAAATGCTGGCATTCCTGTAATGGGACATTTAGGTTTAACTCCACAATCCATTTATAAATTTGGCACTTACACTGTTAGGGCTAAAGAAGATAAAGAAGCTCAAACGCTATTGGAAGACTCCAAACTTTTAGATGAATTGGGATGCTTTGGAATTGTATTGGAAAAAATTCCTGCAGAGGTTTCAAAAAAAGTCACTAAAAATGTGAAATCTCCAGTTATTGGAATTGGAGCTGGTATTCATGTTGACGGCCAAGTACTAGTTACTCATGACTTAGTAGGACTTAGCACAGAATTCAACCCAAGATTTCTTAGAAGGTATGTAGATCTTAATGAAATAATGACTGATGCTATAAAAAATTACATTAAAGATGTCAAAAATTTAAATTTTCCAAACAAGAACGAACAATATTAATTATTTTGTTAGAAATTTTATTTGAGGACAACCATCTTATTATTGTAAATAAAAAAGCTGGCGACTTAACTCAGGGCGATATTACTAAAGACAAAACTTTAGGAGATAAAATAAAAGATTATTTAAAAAAGAAATATAATAAACCGGGAAATGTTTATTTAGGTATTACTCACAGACTAGATAGGCCAACCACTGGAGCGATAATTTTTACTAAGACCTCAAAAGCTCTCACTAGATTAAATGAATTATTTAAAAAAAATGAAATTAAAAAAACATACTGGGCAATTGTTAAATCAATAAATAAAAAAGGACCTAAAAAACTAGAAAATTTTTTAATAAAAAACCAAAAGCAAAATAAATCTTATGTCACTAAAAATTCCAATAAAAAAGCAAAAAAAGCAATACTGCATTTTAAGACTATTTTTGAACTGCAAAAATATTCTCTACTTAAAATTAAATTAGAAACAGGAAGACATCATCAAATAAGAACACAATTGTCAAATATAGGATTTCCAATTAAAGGAGATTTAAAATATGGATTTCCAAGGCCTAACAATGACGGAAGCATCCATCTTCATTCAAGAAAAATAAATTTTACACATCCCGTTACAAAAAAAAATATTGAAATTATAGCAAAACCTCCAAAAAATAATATTTGGGATTTATGTCTTAACTGCGAAGAAAAATAGATTTATTTATTCGATTTTACTACTTTTACTCTTAAGATCATTTTATAATGGTATTATAAAATTTATGAGTAAAGAAATTGTTCAAATATTCGACACTACTTTAAGAGATGGAGAACAGGTTCCTGGTTGTAAGCTTAATACAGATCAAAAATTAATTATAGCTAAAAGACTGGACGAACTTGGTGTAAATGTAATAGAAGCTGGATTTCCAGTTTCTAGCCCTGGAGATTTTAACTCTGTTTTAGAAATTTCAAAGATTGTAAAAAATGCTACTGTCTGCGGATTAACTAGAGCGGTAAAAAAAGATATTGAAGTTGCAGCAGAAGCGTTAAAACATGCTGTCTCACCCAGAATTCATACAGGAATTGGAACATCTGATTCCCATATTAAATATAAATTTAATTCAAATAGAGAAAAAATTATTGAAAAGGGATTTGAGGCAGTTAAATACGCAAAAAAATTTGTTAATGATGTAGAATTTTATGCTGAAGATGCTGGAAGAACTGAAAATGTATTTTTAGCACAAGTATGTGAAAAAATGATTGAAGCTGGAGCTACGGTTTTAAATATTCCAGATACTACAGGGTATTGTTTACCCTCTGAATATGGTAAAAAAATTAAATTTTTGAAAGAGAATGTAAAAAATCTTGACAAAGCAATCTTGTCCTGTCATTGTCACAATGATCTAGGTTTAGCAACTGCAAATTCAATTGCTGGAGTCTTAAATGGTGCTAGACAAATTGAATGTACCATAAATGGAATTGGTGAAAGAGCTGGAAATACATCACTTGAAGAGGTAGTAATGATTATGAGACAACATCCTAACTTACATCTTGATACTAATATAAATTCAAAACTTTTATACAGCACTAGTCAAATGGTTTCTGAAAGTATGGCAATGCCGGTTCAACCCAATAAAGCTATAGTTGGTGCTAATGCATTTGCTCATAGTTCCGGAATTCACCAAGACGGAGTTATAAAAAATAGAGAAACTTATGAGATTATAAATCCTTATGACGTTGGAGTTAATGAGTCTGCGATAATTCTAACAGCAAGAAGTGGAAGAGCTGCGTTGGCTTATAGAGCAAAAAAAATTGGTTTTGAATTAAGCAAAAACGAATTGGATATTGTTTATTCTGAATTTTTAAAGTATGCGGACGACAAAAAAGAGGTAAGAGATGAAGATATTCCAACTATCATAAAAAAGTCTAATATCAATACTATAAATTCTTTATAAATATATATGACTAAAACATTGTTTGATAAAGTTTGGGATTCTCATGTTGTACACAGAATTAAAGATGGTCCTGATGTTCTATTTATCGATAGACATATGGTTCATGAAGTCACAAGTCCAGTTGCATTTTTAGGATTAAAAAACAGAAACATTGGTGTCCTTTTTCCTGAAAAAACTTTTGCAACCGCAGATCATAACACTCCAACAATAAATCAGCATTTGCCCGTTGAAGATCCATTATCAGCTAATCAGCTAAAAGCTTTAGAAGAAAATTCTAAATTACATGGAATTTCTTATTGGGGATTAGGACATAAAAAAAATGGAATAGTACACGTAGTTGGTCCTGAATATGGTATTACTCAACCTGGTGCTACAATTGTTTGTGGGGATTCTCATACTTCTACTCACGGAGCATTTGGAGCTATTGCATTTGGAATTGGAACCTCTGAAGTTGAAATGGTATTATCCACTCAGTGTATTATGCAACTCAAGGCTAAAAAAATGAGAATTACCATTGATGGCAAATTAAGCAAAGGAGTTACACCAAAAGATGTTGCTCTTTTTATCATTTCTAAACTCACAACATCAGGTGCAACAGGGTATTTTGTAGAATATGCAGGAAATGTGTTTACAGAAATGAGTATGGAGGGAAGGATGACAGTATGTAACCTAAGTATTGAAATGGGAGCTAGAGGAGGTATGATAGCTCCAGATAAAAAAACATTTGAATATATTAAAAATAAAGAGTTTACACCTAAGGGTGATAATTGGAATAAGGCTATGGAATATTGGTCAACATTAAAAAGTGATAAAAATGCTCTATTTGATAAAGAACTATTTTTTGACGGAAATAAAATTCAGCCGATGATAACCTTTGGCACTAACCCTGGAATGGGAATGAGTATTTCAAACGTTATTCCTAAAGCTGAAAGTCAAGAGGGTGGTATAAAAACTTACCTAAAATCTTTAGAATATATGAATTTCAACGAAGATGAAAGTATGGTGGGTAAAAAAATAGATTTTGTATTTTTAGGAAGTTGCACAAATGGAAGAATTGAAGATTTTAGAGCCTTTACAGAAATTGTTAAAGGAAAAAAGAAGGCTCCTAACGTAACTGCCTGGCTTGTTCCTGGATCTCATAAAGTTGAAAAAGCCATAAAAGAGGAAGGATTATTAACAATTCTTGAGGAGGCTGGATTTAAATTAAGAGAACCAGGATGCTCAGCGTGTTTAGCAATGAACGACGATAAAATTCCACCTGGCAAATACGCTGTAAGTACATCCAATAGAAATTTTGAAGGCAGACAAGGACCAGGATCAAGAACTTTATTAGCTAGCCCATTGGTGGCTGCTGCTGCTGCTATTACAGGAACTGTAACTGACCCCAGAACACTTTATTAGTATAAACTCATGGGATACGATAAATTTAAAATCTTAGAAAGTACAGCAGTTCCTCTTCCAATTGAGAACATTGATACTGATCAGATTATTCCTGCTAGATTTTTAAAAGCAACTGAAAGAGTAGGCTTTGGTGATAACTTATTTAGAGATTGGCGATACAATTCAGAAAATAAACCAAAAAAAGATTTTGTGTTAAATAACTCAATTTATAGTGGGAAAATATTAGTTGGAGGTAAAAATTTTGGATCCGGATCCTCAAGAGAACATGCTGCATGGGCTGTTTATGATTATGGTTTTAGATGTGTAGTTTCTAGTTTTTTTGCAGACATTTTTAGAAATAATTGTTTAAATGTTGGTGTGCTTCCTGTGCAAGTAACCCCAGAATTTTTGGAAGAAATTTTCAATAACACTTTTAAAAATCCAAAAACTAAAATAATGGTTGATTTAAAAAATCAAAATATTTGTATCGTTGGAACTAACCATTCAGAATCTTTTGAAATTAATAAATATAAAAAAGATAATATGCTTAATGGTTATGATGACATTGATTACTTAATGAGTATCAAAAATTCTATACAAAAGTTTGCTAAAAAAACCCCTTTATAAAATTTAATTTTCCAAAATTATAAAATGAAGAAAAGACTAGTTGAAATAATGGACACCACTCTAAGAGATGGAGAACAAACATCTGGGATGTCTTTTTCAGCATCAGAAAAATTAACAATTTCTAAGCTATTAATTGAAGAGTTGAAAATTGATAGAATTGAAGTTGCTTCGGCAAGAGTTTCTAAAGGTGAATTTAATGCAGTTAAAAATATTACTAACTGGGCAAAATCAAATGGTTATTTAAATAAAATTGAAATATTAACATTTCTTGATAATGGAGCCTCTTTAGGATGGTTATTAAAAACTGGAGCTAAAGTCCAGAATTTACTAACTAAGGGCTCATTAAATCATTTGATACATCAAATTAAAAAAACACCAAAAGAACATTTTGATGAGATTAATGAATCAATTTCTTCAGCAAAAAATGAGGGAATTTGCACTAATGTCTATTTAGAGGATTGGAGTAACGGAATGCGAAATTCCAAACAATATGTGTTTGATTTTTTAGATTTTTTAACAGAAAAATCTGTAGATAGAATCTTATTACCTGATACATTAGGAATATTAAACCCAAGTGAAACATTTACTTACATTGCTGAGATCACTAAAAAGTATCCTAAAACACATTTTGATTTTCACGCCCACAATGATTATGATTTAAGTGTTTCAAATGTAATTGAAAGTTTAAAAGCTGGATGTCATGGGATACACTTAACAGTAAATGGAATGGGAGAAAGAGCTGGAAATGCGCCAATGGCAAGTGTTGCTGCAGTAATTAGAGATTTTACCCCAAATATTGAAATTAATTTGAAAGAAGAATCACTATACAAAGTGAGTAAACTAGTTTCTGCTTTTACAGGCTTTAGAATACCAGCGAATAAACCAATTGTTGGTGAAAATGCATTTACTCAAACAGCAGGAATTCATGCAGATGGAGATAATAAAAAAAATCTATATTTTAATGATCTTCTCCCAGAAAGATTTGGAAGAAAAAGAAAATATGCTTTGGGAAAAACGTCTGGAAAATCTAATATTAAAAAAAACTTACAAGAACTAGGGCTTACTTTAAATGACGATGATTTGAAAAAGGTTACAAATAGAATTATTGAGCTTGGAGATAAAAAAGAAAAATTAACTGCAGAAGATCTTCCCTACATAATTTCTGATGTTTTAAAAAGTTCAAATGTTAAAAATAAAGTCATAATTAAATCTTACATTTTAAAACATACTAAAGGAATAAATCCTTCGGCTGAATTAGAAATTGAAATAGATGGTAATTTATTTAAAGAAATTGGAAATGGAGATGGGCAATTCAATGCATTTATGAACGCAATTAACAAAATCTACAATAATAAAATAAAACTTCCAATATTAACTGACTACACTGTTACAATTCCAAAGGGGAGTAATTCAGATTCATTATGTGAAACCTTGATAACATGGAAGAATGAAAATAAAGAGTTTATTACAAGAGGGTTAGATCCTGATCAAACAGTTTCAGCAATAAAAGCAACTGAGAAAATGTTAAATATTATATAAATGGAATTAAATATAGCTCTACTAGCTGGAGATGGTATAGGTCCAGAAGTTACTCAGCAAGCGGTAAAAGTTTCTAATGCAATTGCAAAGAAATTTAATCACACTATTAATTGGAAACCTGCACTAACTGGTGCAGTTGCTATTGAAAAGTTAGGAGATCCATACCCTGATGAAACTCATGAAATATGTCTAAAATCTGACGCTATTTTATTTGGAGCTGTTGGACATCCTAAATTCGACAACGATCCCTCAGCCAAAGTAAGACCTGAACAAGGATTATTAAAAATGAGAAAAAAACTTGGATTATTTGCGAATGTTAGACCAACTTTTACATTTTCTTCTCTTATTGATAAATCACCTTTAAAAAAAGAAAGAATAATAGGAACAGATTTAATTTTCTTAAGAGAATTAACTGGTGGTATTTACTTTGGAAAAAGAGGAAGAAAAGATAATGGAAATACAGCGTATGACACCTGTACTTACAAGAGAAGTGAAATAATAAGGTTAGCTAAAAAAGGATTTGAATTAGCAATAAAAAGATCAAAAAAACTATGTTGTGTAGATAAGGCTAATGTACTTGAATCGTCTAGGCTGTGGAGAGAAACTGTTCAGTCTATGGAAAAAGATTATCCAGAAGTAAAAGTATCATATGAATTTGTTGATGCTGTAGCAATGAGATTAGTTCAATGGCCTAACTCTTATGATGTTTTAATTACCGAAAACTTATTTGGAGATATTTTGACTGATGAAGCTTCTGTTATTTCTGGATCAATGGGCTTGATGCCTTCAGCCTCTTTGGGAACTGAAACCTCGTTATTTGAACCAATTCATGGTTCTTATCCTCAAGCTGCAGGAAAAAATATAGCTAATCCACTAGCTACTATATTATCTGCTGCAATGATGTTTGAAGATGCTTTTTCTTTAAAAGAAGAAGCTAATTTAATCAGAGAGATTGTAAATAATTCTCTAGAGAATTCTATTGTAACAGAAGATTTGTCGGATGGAAAAAAATCTTACTCAACCTCAGAGGTTGGTGATTGGCTTGTAAGTCAGATATAAAAAAGCACACATTGTTTAATGTATGCTTTTTTTAAAATAATTTAAATAATAATTATTTTTTACTATCCATTTTCTTTTTAAGATCAGCTAAAACATCTAAATCTCCTAATGTAGATTTATCGGAATCTTTTTTATTAACCTTTTTAAGAGATTCCTTAACATGTTTAATCTCTTCTTCTTTAAAAAGAACTGTATGAGACATAACTACTCTTTTAAAGTCTTTATTATACTCTATAACTTTAAATTCAGCAGAATCTCCTTTTTTTAACTTATTACCATCTTCTTTGACAAGATGTCTACTAGGAACAAAAGCTATTACGTCATCATTAAAAATAATAGTAGATCCTTTATCATTAGAGTCTGAAATAGTAGCTTTATGTACGGTTCCTTCCGCAAATGTACTATCATATGCATCCCACGGATTATCTATAGTTTGTTTATGACCTAAACTCAATTTTCGTTCATTTGAGTCAAGTTCTAATACTAAAACATCAATAGAATCACCAGCTGTAAAAAGTTCAGATGGATGTTTTACTTTAACAGTCCAAGATAAATCAGAAATGTATACTAAACCGTCAATACCTTCCTCAAGTTCAACAAAAATTCCAAAATTCGTAAAATTTCTAACAGTTCCAGTATGTTTTGAGCCTACCGGATACTTAGCAGTAATATCTGTCCAAGGGTCTACTGTTAATTGTTTAATACCAAGTGACATTTTTCGAGCATCTCTGTCCAAAGTTAATACTACTGTTTCAACCTCGTCACCAACTTTTACAAAATCTTGAGCTGATCTTAAATGAGTCGACCAAGACATTTCTGAAACGTGTACTAAACCTTCTACCCCATCAACAACTTCAATAAAAGCTCCGTAATCGGCTAAAACGGATACTTTGCCTTTAATTTTATCACCTTCTTTTAAATCAGAACTCAAAGCTTCCCAAGGATGAGGACTTAATTGTTTTACACCTAATTGGATTCTTGATTTATCATCATCAAAATCAAGAATAACGACATTTATTTTTTGATCTAAATCTAATATTTCACTAGGATGATTTATTCTGTTCCATGAGAGATCGGTTATGTGAATAAGTCCATCGACACCACCTAAATCAATAAATACACCATAAGTCGTAATGTTTTTTACTATCCCCTCAAGAACTTGACCTTTTTCGAGTTGACCTATAATTTCTTTTTTCTGTTCCTCGATGTCAGCTTCTATAAGTGCCTTGTGTGAAACTACAACATTTTTAAATTCATGATTAATTTTCACAACCTTGAATTCCATATTTTTATTTACGTACTGATCATAATCTCTAATTGGCTTTACATCAATCTGAGATCCTGGTAAAAAAGCTTCTAATCCAAAAACATCTACAATCATCCCACCTTTTGTCCTACATTTTACAAAACCAGTTACAACAGTGGACTTATCATGTGCTTCATTGACTCTATCCCAAGCTTTTATAGTTCTTGCTTTTCTGTGAGATAATATTAATTGACCTGTCTTATCTTCTTGAACATCAACCAGAACTTCTACTTTATCACCAATTTTTAAATCGGGATTGTATCTAAACTCATTTAAAGAAATAACACCCTCAGATTTAGCATTTATATCAATAATAGCTTCTCTGTCAGTTAGATTTATTATTGTTCCTTCGATGACACTATCGTTATATGTATCAACAAAATTTTCTTTAATTAATTTTTCAAATTCTACTAATTTCTTTTCGTCAATTGTTTCGATTCCTTCTTCAAAATTTTTCCAATCAAAATCTTTTAAAAATTTATCTGGTGAAATAGTAGCTTCTTCAACAGTAGTTTCTTCAACAGTAGTTTCTTCAACAGTAGTTTCTTCAACAGTAGCTTCTTCAACAGTAGTTTCTTCAACCACAACTTCAATAACTTCTTTTGAA